>NPIF01000297.1_pt1 | contig 213420 bp, 180 predicted proteins | sample 8637461 | NCBI WGS metagenome assembly NPIF01 (sample SAMN07420641, study PRJNA396082) | bioreactor metagenome | isolation source: sample BR12 brine-fed electro-methanogenic bioreactor BR | place: Japan: Kochi | collected 2016-12-09 | reverse complement strand
GGCGATGCTCCGGGCGAAGAAGAGGGATACTCCCACGATGATGAGGGCAAGCACCAGAGAGGCCACGAGAATGATGTTCCGCAGAGCCCGCACCGGTGCGAGAAACTGCTCCCGGGGGGCGGTGAGCGCCGCAAGCCATCCCGTAAGGGGCACCGGGGCGTAGGCGTTCATCTGGTCCAAGCCGTTGAAGTGGTACTCCGTCCGGCCGGAATTGCCCTCCAGCCCCCGCCGCATGGCGGCCACAAGATCCTGAGCTACCCGATCTCCCGCAACAGTGAGATTAAGCTCACCCAGGAAATCCTTCACCGGATGCGCCGCAAGAATTCCCCGGGTATCCACAAGATAGCCGTAACCCTTGTCTCCCCAGGATACCGCCGCCACCTCTTCAGAGAGGGTTTCCAGGGTAAGGGTGGCTGCAAGAACCCCCACCACCGCATCGTCCCGCATAATGGGGCTGGCGATGACGAAAATCATTTCTCCCGTAGAGCGGGAAACCAGGGGATCCGTAATGGTGGATTTTTTATTCTGCACAGCATTGACAAAATATTCCCGATCTTCGTAGTTTCCTTCCTCGTTTCGGCCAACGAAACGCCCTTTTCCATCGAGGTCGATGACGAAGATGTCGAAAAAGTCGTATTCGTCATAAAGAGGTATCAGAGAAGGCTCTACCTCTTCCCAGTTCATTCCGCGAACCACGTGCCGCTCCGCCTGCATTCGAATCACCATGGCCCGCTCGTAGAGATAGCTATTGATACGATTCGCCAAATCCGCCACAAGGGCGTCTCCCTCTTTCCAGGTGGCGTCCATGATGGCCCGGCTCGAACGGTTAACGGCAAAAAACCCTATGATTCCCATGGCCGAAAGGGCCATCACGAGAAAAACGACGATAAGCCTTCCACGAAGTGAACGAAACATCTGCACCAGCTCCTTTCCTCATCGCCCTCGGAATTCTCCTCCGCTATTCCGAGAAAATTTTCCACCATCCCTCTTTCTCTCTTACGCTCTCTTTTTGATTCTCGTAATAGTGCGGTTCGGCACTCCTGAAACAGAAAAGAGCCTCGGCCATTTCGATAATCCCGCAATGAACTAAAATGCTCTCTTTCTGCACGGAGCATGGAGCTCTCTATTTCAGAAATCCTACGCCTTTCTCCGACATGCTACTGCGTGAAGAGCCCTCGGAGTAAAGCCTTGAAATGTAAGCCTAGCCGCTTCTTTGAATGACGCCAAGAAAAATATGTGAAAAAATACGAGAAAATAAAGAACGATCTCCTTGCCCTTTTTTCACCGTACAACGAGCCCGGCTCGGAAAAAACATTCCGAGCCGGGTTCGTTGTACGGCAGAATCTTTCTTTATTTCGAAACGGTAAAAATTCCGGGTTATTACCTGGTATGTTCTTTACTGCTCTTCCGGAAAAAGTTTTTTCGAGCAGTCCGGTTTTCAGGATTTTCCGTAAAGGGCCTTGGGAGACTCCTCTCGAGACTCGTCTATTTTGAAGAGCCTTACCCGTTTTCGCAAATCTCCGCTGATCTTGGCAAGCTCTTCTCCTCCCTGGGCCACTCGCTCCGCCGCGGCGGCCACATCCGCCATCTGCTGCCGGAGAGAATCCGCCACCCCCGAGGAGTCGTTGACCTTTCCCGCCATGTCCTGTACCGCCGCGGCGATTTCTTCGCTGGAGGCCGCCTGTTCCTGGCCCACTGCGGCCACATCCTGGGAAGATCCGGCGATACTTTCCAGGGCGTCCATGATGAGGGCGATCTTTTCCGAAACGTCCTGAACCAGTTTTTCCACGTTCCGGGCTCCGTGCCTGTTCCGCTCCGCCCCGTCTTTCACCGAGACGAGATCCGAAGAGATGGAGCTCGCAAGATCCGCAATGTTTTTGGCGGCTTCGTTGGAATCCTCCGCCAGCTTGCGCACCTCCTCCGCCACCACCGCGAAACCCCGCCCCGCGTCTCCCGCCCGAGCGGCTTCGATGGCGGCATTGAGAGCGAGCAGATTGGTCTGATCCGCTATACCCGTGATGGTAACCACGATCTTCTGAATCTGGGCGGCCTTTTCCGCGAGCTCCTCCGTGGCCTTGGCAGATTCCTCCACCCTCACGATCTGCTCCGCCATATCCGTGACGGTCTTCTTCACCGCCTGGATTCCCGCGTCTCCCGCATGGCGGGCGGCCTCCACCTGCTCCGCCACATCGTTGCTTCTCGTGGCTACGGTACCCGCCCCGGCGGCTACCTCCTCCACGCTGGCGTTAAGTTCCTGGCCGATGGCGGCGACGTTTTCCATGGCATTTCCCAGGGTCTCCGCTCCGCTTCGGGCCTCCTCCACGCTGGCGTCGGTCTCCTCCGCCACGGCGGAGAAGTCTTCCGCATTCTGCCCCAGGGTTTCCGAAGCTGCCGCAATGGCTCGCATGGCCTCCCGAAGCTTTTTGCCCATCTCCACCAGAGAACGGGCCACCTGGGTAACTTCGTCCCGCCCCCGGGTATCGAACTGTACCGTGAGATCCCCCGTGGCAAAGACCTCTACTCCTTTTCGGAGGCTGTTCAAAGATCGCACCATGGAAAGGGCGATGAAAAAGGCGAGAACTCCTCCGAGCAAGAGAGCCCCCAGGGAAAGGAACGTCAAAAGGCTTTTGGCGGTTTGGGTGCTCTCCGCGTTGACCAGATTGACCTTCGCGGCCCGCTCCGTACAATATGTTGCAAGATGTTCCATACGACTGTTAAAGGCGTTCAGAGGCTCCTCAACCTCGTTTCGGTATACCTCGTAGGCCTCTTTATCCCGGCCACCCGCCATGGCGAGGCGAATCACATCTTCCGACCCTTTCCGAAAGGCTGCAAGATACTTTTCCGCCTCCCGAAGCTGTTCCTCTTCAAAGGAGTCCATTCGGGATTTCCGGTAGTTTTCCAGGTTTTTATTATCTTGTTCACGTCGCCGCTGAATATCCTCCAGGAGTTCCCGTTCTCGCTCCGAATTTTCCGTGAGCATAAGCGTCAAAAGGCTTCCCCGGATGGCTTGGAAGTTCGCCCGGTTGTCGTTGAGCCACTGTACCGGAAGAAGATCGTCCTGATAGACCGCATTCAGAGCGAATTCCGCCTTTGTTAGATCGTAGTATCCGATGAAGGCCACCAGGCCAAGAAAAATACCAAAAACACCCGTCAGGAGCGCCAAGCGAAAACGAATGGAAAGACTGCGAAAAAAGTTCACCACAATTCATGTCCTCCTTATATAGTACAAAATAAAACTTTTGCAACACCCAAAGCTGCATGATAAAACATTAAATTTTTTCGTCGCCCTATCGGATGGATTTTTCTCCGGAGTTTTTCTTCCACTCCCTTACCATGATAACCATGGAAATTCCATACAAGAATGCAGCTCATAAAACTCACTTGCAGGGGTTTTTCCCACAAGTCATGGGAAAAACCCTATTTTTCTCATTTTATCAGAAAAATAGGGTTTAAAAAAGCGGCTTTAGTTCTTAAAGCTCCCTCATAAAATTTTTTCTAATTCCTTGTACCCTTGATATACAAGAGAAAATAACTTTAGAAATTCTGCCGATAAATTTTCTTTTTTCCCACCCGGAACGCTCTTTGATCCCCCAGACTCTCCCAAAGAAAGGTTTGTGTGTTAAAGTTTTCTGGAACCTCTTTTGTTTGATCTTCAAAATATTTTTAATGCGTTGAATTTTTTGCTATTTTCTAACAAAAACATCGAGGGAGGCACCATGGGGCTGTTTCGAAGTCACGCCAATTTTTCCATCCGCCGAAGGCGCATGTATTATGGAGTGCTCGGGGCGTTGGGAGTGCTTCTTTTTCTGAGCCTCCAGCTTTTGGCTACCTATCGAGATGCGGGGATAGAAGACTACCAGAAGAATCAGGTGGCGAATTTCCGTATGCAGCTTAGGGCAACGCTCCGTTCCTGCCAGATCAACACGGGAACAAACCCCATTCTTTCAGGGGAAGATATGGAATCTCTCGCCCGGGGGCTGAGGCTTTTATTCAACCTCCGCACCTTTGGCGTAGCCCTTTCTTTGAATGCCAAGGGAAACGAGAAACTCTCTCAAATCGACGGAGGCCCCTTCGGAGGAGATTCCCGGTTTTTCGTGCCCAATTTCTTCTGGAAGGAGTACCTCGGCTTTCTCGAACTTTTTCCGGGCATGACTCTTCCCAAGCCCTTGGAGGAAGAGCTTGCGGCCTGGATTCTTCAGGGAAGGGATTTCTGCCTTTCCTGGAAGACCTCCCGGGGATGGTTCGATGTTCTCGGGGTTTCCGTTCCCTCCAGCGAGACGGGAAAGCGAGAGGTTCTCATGACCTTTCAGGAAGCCGAGAGCTTTTCCCAGGGGCGGACTCTTTACTTTCTTCTCTCGCTCTTTCTGGTGCTTTTCGCGCTTCTTCTCATGGGAGTGGCCACGGTGGTGTACAGCATATTGATCAAGCTGGAACGCATGGCGGTGTTGGACAAGCTTACCGGAGCCCATACCCGGGGAGCCTTTCTGGAATCGGGAGAAAAGGAAAAGAGCCGGGCCATCCGAAAGGAACATCCCCTCTCCCTGGTGATGGTGGATTTGGATAATTTCAAGAGAGTGAACGATCTTCACGGACACAACACGGGGGATTTCGTGCTCCGCAAGGTGGCGGGACTGGTACGAACGCAGATTCGAAGCTACGATGTCTTCGGGCGTTGGGGAGGGGACGAGTTCGTGCTGCTCCTTCCGGAAACGGGTATCCGAGGAGCCTCTCAGGTGGCGGAGAAGCTGCGAAGCTGCATCAGTCAGGACAAGGCCCTGCAGGCTTTGCAGGTTACCGCAAGCATCGGGGTATACCAGGTGGAGAATCTGGAGGAATCTCTTTCGGGAATTATCGAAAAGGCGGATCAAAAAATGTACGCCGCCAAAGAAGCGGGGCGCAATCAGGTGGTGTGCTGATACGCTCCGCAGAGTACGCCAATGAGGGGAAATTGTAAAACCAGGCTCCTTCCCCGAGCTTTCGTTTTTTCATTCGTGTACCCGTACTCTGCGGATTTCCGGTTTTCCGAATCTGCGGATAGTTCCCCCCGGTTCAGGCAAGCCACCGCAAGGCGCTGGCCTTGAAGAGCGCCCAGATTTCCTTGCCCGGGTGGAGCGCCAGCTCCTGCACCGCCTCCGCGGTAAGCCTGGCCGTGAGGGGATGCCCTCCCGCCATTACCCGCACCAGCACCCGGCCGCTGCCGTTCTCGTAGAGCATCTGGCTTATGTGCCCCCGAAGGGAGTTCCGCACCGAAAGCCCCGCAGGATGTTCCCCCGCCAGAAGGATGTTGTCCGGGCTAAGGGAAGCCACGCCTTCTTCTCCGCAAAATTCCGAGGCCATCACCCTCTGGCCATCTTCGAGAAAGAGCTCCGCTCCTCCGAGAGATGCGGCCTTCCATCCTCCTGCAAAGAGATTTTCCGGCCCGAAGGAGGCGATACGGCCGTTGTAGAGGCTTACCACTTCGTCCGCCACTTCGTAGAGCCATTGAAAATCGTGGCTTACCACTACCAGGGTGGTGCCCCAGTTTTTTCGGGCCTCTCCCAAAGCGGCCTTGATTTTGGCGGCGCTTCCCAAATCCACGCTGGCGGTGGGTTCGTCCAGGAGAAGCACCCGGGGGCGCAGCACCAGCCGAGAGGCCAGGGCCACCCGCTGGGACTCTCCTCCCGAAAGCTGATACCAGGCGCGGCGCATAAAGTCTCCGGGATCCAGACCTACCATCTGGAGGGCCTCTCGTACCCGATCTTCCAGGTGCTGCGTTTCTCCCCGCAGCCGAAGGCCGTAGGCCACGTTTTCCTTCACCGAACGCTTGAGAAGGTAGGGTTCCTGGAGCAAAAGCGTCACTTCCTTGCGGTATTCCTCCTCCCGAGAGAGGGCGGAGGCGCCTCGATAGGTAAGAGTTCCTTCGTCGGGAAGCTCCAGAAAGGCGAGGATCCGCAATAGGGTGCTCTTGCCGCTTCCGTTGGGGCCTACCAGGCCCACCACCCTCTGGGCCTTGATCTTGAGATGCTCCACGTCCAGAGCCTTCCGGGTGCCGTAGAAGCGCCGTATCTTTCGGAGTTCGTAGAGAGGAGCGCTCATGCCTGCACCCTCCTGCGAAGCAGCGAGAGAGAACCGTTTACGAGAAAGGCGATGGTGAGGAGCACCAGCCCCAGGGCGATTCCTTCGGCGAATTGTCCTTTTCCGGTTTCCAGGGCAATGGCGGTGGTGATGGTTCGGGTGTGCCACTTGATGTTGCCCCCGATCATCATGGAAATTCCCACCTCCGATATCACCCGCCCGTAGGCGGTGACCCCCGCCATAAGCACCGCATAGCGGGATTCCACCAGGCTCGCCCGGGCGAGCTGCCCTTTCTTGGCTCCCAGGGTAAGGAGGGTCATGGAAAGCCGGGAATCCAGGGATTCCACGGCGGAGGCGGTGAGAGCCATGACGATGGGAAGGGCCAGCACCATCTGCCCCAGGGCTATTCCAGGAAGGGTGAAAAGCATGCCCAGCTCTCCCAGAGGGCCCCGGCGGGAGATGAAGGCGTAGACCAGGAGGCCCACCACCACCGTGGGAAGGGCCAGAAGGGTATCCACCAGGGTGCGGCAGATTTTCCGGCCGGGAAAATCCGCATATCCCAGGAGAAACCCCAGGGGCACGCCTATGAGAAGGCTCAGGGCGATGGAAAGGCTCGAAACCTTGAGGGTGGTGATGATGGCGGACCAGAGCTCCTCGTTTCCCGAAAAAAGATATCCCAGGGCCTGGACGAAACCCTGCATGATGTAATCCATTCTTCGTCTCTCCTCTCGATGTCTTCAGGTCTTCCTCTTTTACGGCTTCCGGCATGCACGTACAAGTATACGGCACAATACCCTTCGTGGCTTCCTTAGTGTTCTTCGAGAAAAAATGCCTACTTTGCAACAAATATGCAAAATATCTACTATTGACAAGCCCTGGGGTCTTTCGTTAGAGTCAGCATGCAGACCTTGGATACATTATACACGAGATCCTTTACAAAGAGCTCCGAGCCTGTTTGCCTACAAACGGAAGTGTCCGTTCACGGCGATGGGCCGTCAGGGCCTGTCTGGAAACGGACAGACCTTCCAATGCGAAAAGGAGGAATAGCGGTATGAAACAGTATTTGCGGAAGACCATCATGGTCAACTGCATCCCCCACCATGTGGTGGCGGATGCGGACACGTCTCTGGCGGAAGTTATCCGAAAGCAACTCGGCCTTACGGGCACCAAGATCGGATGCGGCGTGGGACAGTGCGGAGCCTGCAACGTTCTTATGAACGGCAAGCTGGTGCGCTCCTGTATCGTCAAGTGGAGCAAGGTTGAAGAAGGGGCCGAAGTCCTCACCATCGAAGGGCTCGGCGCTCCCGGGCGGCTTCACGCTCTCCAGTGGGCCTTCGTGAAAAGCGGAGCCATTCAGTGCGGCTTCTGCATTCCCGGATTTATCATGAGCGCCAAGGCTCTTCTCGACGAGAACAAGAACCCCACCCGGGAAGACGTTCGCGATTGGTTCCAGAAGAACCGCAACGCCTGCCGCTGCACGGGCTACGTCCAGGTGGTGGATGCGGTGATGATGGCCGCGGAAGTTCTCCGGGGCGAAGCGGAGATGACGGATTTCAAAGAAATGATGGGCAAGGACGGCTCCGTCTGGGGAACCTACTATCCCCGGCCCAGTGCAGTATACAAAGCCACCGGAACCTGGGACTTCGGGGACGACATCGCCCTCAAGCTCCCCGTGGGCACTCTTCATGCGGTTCCCGTGTGCCCCGAAACCCACCACGCAAAAATTCTCAAGATCGATATTTCCGAAGCCGAAAAGATGCCCGGAGTCTTCAAGGTGGTAACCTTCGAGGACATCAAGGCCAATAAAGGCACCAATCGTATCCGGGGTCAGGCAGGGTCCGGCACCGCCACCACCGACGGCTGGGAACGGCGCATCATGGTCGCCGAGGGCGACAAGATCCGCCAGATAGGCGAGTGCGTGGCCATCGTCTGCGCCGACACCGAGGAGCAGGCCAAAGCGGCCGCCAAGGCGGTGAAGGTGGAGATGGAGGAGCTTCCCGCCCTTCTGCACATCAAGGATGCCATCAAGGCCGATGCCGTAAAGGTATACGAAGAGATCGACGGCATCGACGGCATGCCCAACGTCTTCAACAAGCGCCCCATCATCAAGGGAGATCCCAAGGAGACCGAAGAGCTTCTCAAGAAATCCGCCCACGTGCTGGAAGAAGAGTTCTACAGCTCCCGGCAGCCCCATCTCACCATCGAGACGGATTGCGGCTTCGGCTATTACGACCACGAGGGACTTCTCACCATCCAGACCAAGAGCATCTGCGTCTACCGGCATCAGATGATGATCGCCCGGGGCGTGGGAGTCGCTCCCAGCAAGATCCGGGTTATCCAGAACAACATGGGTGCCAGCTTCGGCTACAAGGTGGCCCCCACCAACGAGCCTCTCCTCGCCATCTGCGTCATCGCCACGGGACGCCCGGTGTACATGCGCCTCGACATGAAGGAGCATATCGTCCGGACTCCCAAGCGCTCCCCCTTCCTCTTCAAGGTGAAGGCGGGAATCGACGAGAAGGGCAAGCTCACCGCCGTGGAATCCGCCTGGTACGTGGATCACGGCCCCTATTCCGAATCCAGTCAGGATCTTACCAACAAGGGCGGCCAGTTCCTCTTCGCTCCCTACCGGCTGAACAATATTCGGGGATGCGGCTATACCGCCTTCACGAACCATAAGTGGTGCGGCGCCTTCCGGGCCTACGGAGCTCCCCAGACCTACCTGGCGGGGGAGATCATGATGGATATGCTGGCGGAGAAAGCCGGCATGGATCCCCTGGAGTTCCGGGAACATAACGTGATTCAGCCCGGAGACACCATGCCCAGCGGCCAGCGCCCCGAGGTCTATCCTCTCCAGGCCATGATCGCCAGAGTTCGCCCCTACTACGAAGAGGCCAAGGCCTTCGCCAAGGCCAATTCCACGGATAAAGTCAAACGGGGCGTGGGTATCGCCTTCGGTATCTACAACTCCAACGACGACGGCCCCGACGAGGCCGAGAGCGATGTGGAGCTCACCAAGGACGGCGTGATCCTCTACAATACCTGGGAAGATCACGGCCAGGGCGCCGACATGGGCTGCGTGGGAACCGCCCACGAAGCTCTGAAACCTTTGGGAATCAAACCCGAACAGATCAAGCTCATCTGCAACGACACCTCCAAGGCCCCCAACAGCGGAGCCGCCGCGGCGAGCCGCTGCCAGGTCATGGTGGGGAACGCCATCGTGGACAGCTGCCAGAAGCTTCTCGATGCCATGCGCAAGGATGACGGCACCTACCGCACCTACGACGAGATGATCGCCGAGGGGCTCCCCGTACATCACCGGGGTCAGTGGACCGCCACCCTCCGGAACGTGGACGGAGACGTACAGCACTGCACCGGCATGGATGACGTCACCGGCCAGGGATATCCCTTCGCGAACCACATGTTCGGCATTTTCATGGCCCAGGTGGCTGTGGAGACTGCCACCGGCAAGACCACGGTGGAAAAGTTCACCCTGGCGGCGGACGTGGGGAAGATCAATAACTTCGCCGTGGTGGAAGGCCAGCTTTACGGCGGTATCGCCCAGGGAATCGGCTTCGCTCTCAGCGAAGATTTCGACGACGTGGAGAAGCACAACAACCTCATCGGCTGCGGACTTCCCTTCGCCAAGGACATTCCCGACTGCATCCGGCTGATTCATATGGAGAGCCCCCGGGAATTCGGTCCCTTCGGCGCTTCCGGAACGGGAGAACTGCCCCTTTCCGCCCCGCACCCCGCAGTGCTGAACGCCATTTACAACGCCTGCGGCGCCCGGATCACCGAGCTTCCCGCCCTTCCCAAGAAGGTTCTGGAGGCTATGAAGAAGTAGGATCCCCTCCCCGTGCCCCGGAGCTTCTCCGCAAGAAAGCCCGGGGCACCGGGGATATACTCGGGAAGCCACGAGCTTCCTCTAACTCTCCCTTTTTGAAAGCGGGATCTTTGCAAAGATCCCGCTTTCTCATATATACTGACCCATATGCCCCCTCCAGCTTTCGCTTGGTACGGCAAAATCCTTTGCCGGAATTTTCCGGGGGGCCGCAAACCTAAAACAAGAGACCACAAGGAGGGTACTGCCATGCAGGATATTCCAAAGAAACCCCTTACGGGACGCATTGAAGATCTTCCGGTATACAACGCTTCGGTCCTGGCTCCGAATATCACCAAGCGGATCATTTTCGGCCCCGAACGCTTCTGGAAGGAGTACACCATGCGCCATTTCGTGCTTCCTCCGGGATGCTGCGTTCCTCCCCATTCTCACGAGTGGGACCATTTCGTGCTCGGTATCGCCGGGGAGGGGCAGATCGTGGTAAACGGCGAGGTGGGGCCCCTTCCCGAGGGATCCTGGGGACGTATTCCCGGGGGCACCGAGCATACCTTCGAAAACCATCACCCGGAGAAAGATTTTGTCTTCATCTGCATCGTTCCCACCCACGGAGATCCCCACGGAAAACGACAGCTTCACCGGCTGGAGCGGGGAAAGAAAGGCGATTCCGATTCGGAGGAATAGTTTCGGAGAGATGGTGCCAAGGAGATCTTCCGGGGCATCTTTGTTCCGAGGCGTCTTCCGGAAAACTCGGCCAAGAACTCTCGCTTCAGGCGGGAAAATGTGCTGCGAAGAACCACCCTTGCTCTCCGCATCTCCTCAATCCGGAGAGCGAGGGAACGATAACCGAACGAGGAGCCCCTTGTACAAGGGGCTCCTCGTGTATAGAATTTCCGCGACAAATGTGCTCCCATGTTTTGCTGCTGTTTCGCTTATTCCTGGTGCAGCAGGGCCTCCTGGGAGGATACGATTTCCGCAAGCTGGGCGAGAGTTTCCTTCTGTACTTCCATGGCTTTTCTCATGGCCTGTCCCTGCTGAGCCGCCAGGGAAACCACGCTCTGCATATCCTGCCGCAGTTCTCCGAAGCTTCCTTCCAGAGACTGAACCTTCCCCTGAAGCTCTTCGAGCACCTTGGCGGTGTTCTCCAGCTCCGCCGCCGTGGCGGTAATGGCGTTAATGCTCTCCTCGGCCTTCTGCATCATGGCCTTTACGTTTTCGTTTACCGAACGCATGGCCGCAACCTGCTCTTCCACCGCGGAGATCCGGCCGCTCATCTGGGTCCACATGATGTTCCCCAGCACGAGCGCAAAAAGCGCTACCGCCGCAAGACCGATAAAAAAGGCCTTCTTCGTTACCACCCCTACCCCGAACTTCTCCACCAGGGCCTCCATCTTCTGAGACGCCTTCGATTCACCCATAGAACATTTACCCTCCTTGATTATGTACAGGATGCCTTCTACACCGTCACCGCCCCAGCGGTGTTCAGCTTCATTCCGAAAAGCTCCCGAAACGATTCGCCAGCTGCCGCCGCCTCCCTACTGTTGTTCCGAAGAGAGAAGCTCCTCCTGGGTGGCGGTGAGAGCCTCGAGATGCCCCAGAAACTCCTTCTGAAAGGCCAGGGATTTTTTCGCCGCCTCCTGGAGTCGGGCCTGAATCTTCGAACCTTCTCCCGCCATGGATTCGAGCTCCGCTTTCATGGTCTCCATTCGGGAAAGAGCGCTTTGCAGATCTTTCCGAAGCTGGTCTACCTGGGAGTTGAGGTTCCGCACGTCCTTCTGGAGAGAGGCCATATTTTTCTCTCCTTCGGGAGAAGCGGTTCCTTCCGAAGCGGCTTTCATGGTTTTTATCTGGGATTCCAAGGCGGAAACCGAGTTTGCCAGCTCCAGGTTCTGACGATTCACGGAACTCCATACAAAGGAGGTAACTCCGAGAAAAATCGCACAGAGAACACCTAAAGAGATGAAGAGCATCTTCTTGTCATTTCCTCCATTACCATTACCGCATTCAGTCATCTTTCTTCCCTCCTTGACAGCTGCCATATCCGGATTTCTCGAACCTTAAGCGCACCTGGGTTATTGTACCATACCTCGCCGGGGGACTACATCCGATTTTGCCTGAAAAAAGGCGATTTTTCGCTCTTTCGGGATCTTTTTTCCCCGGCTCCGGAAGAGGGTTTTACGGAGAAACCTCTTCGGGGGTATCCTTTTGTTCCAGCTTGTTCCGAAGATCCTGAAGCTCTTCCTCCTTCTGCCGGAGCATTTCCTTCATCTCTTTCCGGGCCTCTTCAAGAATGCGGGAGGCTTCATGCTTCAAACTTTCTTTTTCCTCCATAAAGCGACCCTCCAAGGCCTCTTTCTCCTTGAGGAACTCTTGGCGCTGTTCCGTCAAGCGTCGTTCCATCTCCTCTTTTCCCTCGTTAAACCGCTGGGAGAAGTCCTTTTTCAGAGCTTCCAGCTTCTCTTCATATTCCCGCTGCAGCTCCTCCCGTACCTCTTCTCCCTTTTTGGTGGCCTCTCCGAGCTTTTTCCGGAGATCTTCCATCATGACCCCGGCTTCGTCGCTTTTCTCCTTGAGAAGGCGCTGCCACTCCTCTTTTTTCCGGGAGAATTCCGCCCCCAGATTGCGGAGATCTTCCCGGGCTTCCTCCATCTCCTTTTCCGCATCCTTCAGGGATTCCCGCATCCAGGACTGGGCGTTGCGCATCTCCTCCCGAAAGCCTTCGGAACGTTCGTCCATAAGAAACCAGGTTCCCCCCGCCCCGAGAGCGAGAAGAACCACCCCCGCCACCACGAGAAGCGTGGCGCTTCCTCTGTTGCGCTTTGTGTACCTCATGATTTTCGAACCTCCCTTGCAGTACGCATGTCTTTCTTTCGACGGGCTCGAACAGGCCCGCCCATGGCTCTCATTGTACCCCTCGGATTCTCTCGAAAGAAGCGGCAAAGAAGCCCTTTCCCGGATGTGGAGAGACGTTTTTTCTCTTCATTCCGGATACGGGAGGCCTAACAAGGCATTTTTGCGATAAAAGGCGTAGACCAATGCTGACCTTAACTCTTCCGGGCAAGATGACGGAAGAGAAGATCTTCGCTATCATAAAGGAGTGCATATCCTGAAAAGAGAAGGGAGTTTTGAACCGTCATGATCCGTCGAAGCCTGGTGGAACGACTTTTTTCCGCCGCCTCCATAGAACGCTGGAACGACCATCCCCGACCCATTCAATTTACGGAGCTGGGCAAACAGGCCCACAAGATGATCATCGCCTACCTTATCGCTACCGAGGAGGAACGCCGGAACGAGGACTCCCCCCTCTCCTGGACCGCCCTGGTGGAAGGGGGCATCTTCGAATTTCTTCACCGGGTGCTTCTTACGGATATCAAGCCTCCCATCTTTCACATGATGATGGAAAAATCCGGGGATAAGCTCAACCGATGGGTGCTGCAACAACTTGAGGAAGATCTTCGGGGAGTGAGTGTCGCCTTTCGGGATCGTTTTGAAGCGTATTTTTTCGGCACCTCCTTCGCGAGGGAGAAGCGAATTCTCCGGGCCGCCCACTACCTGGCCACCAAGTGGGAGTTCGGCCTTGTCTACCACTGGAGCCAATCTCTCTACGGCATCGAGGAGACCCGGCGTTCCATCGACTCGCAGCTGGAGGAATACCAGGACATTCCCTCGGTACAGGAAATGCTGCTGGGTATGGAGAGCTATTCCCGCAAGGGAGGACTCTACGCCTTTCTCGACCTGGTGGGACAGCTCCGGTTTCAGAAGCGCTGGTCCCAGACCCCAAGAATTCCCCAGACGTCGGTGCTGGACCATATGCTCTGCGTGGCCTTTCTGGCCTACGTGGTGACGGTGCACATGGAGCTTCCTCCGCTCCGGGGGCGGAACGCCTTTCTGGGAGGGCTCTTTCACGATCTTCCCGAGGTGCTTACCCGGGACATCATCAGCCCGGTGAAACGCTCCGTGGAAGGACTGGAGGAGCTTATCGAAGAGTACGAGAAGGAAGCCATGCATTCCAAGGTCTATCCCCTTCTTTCCGAAGAGTGCGGCGAGGAGCTGCGTTTCTTCACGGAAAACGTCTTCCATCAAAAACTCCGGTTTCCCTCGGGAGAGGTGCTTCTTCTCAAAGAAGGCGATGAGACCCCCGAGGCCCTTTCTTTGCAAACCACCCCCCAGGCATGGCCCTTCGACGGCGTTCTGGTGGAGATCTGCGACAAACTGGCGGCCTATATCGAGGCCTCCCTCTCCATCCGTCACGGAGTAACCTCTCCAAGCCTGGAGGAGGCGAGGCGAAAGGTTTATCAGCGGTTCGGCAAATCCCGGTTCGGCTCCTTCGACATGGGCTGTCTCTTCGATTTTTTCCGATAGTTTTCATGCCTCGTCCTCGTTCCTTCTTTTCGGCATATGCTATACTGAATATTGAGAAAAGAAAGTTTTTTCCCGGAAAGGACGGTGCATGTTCATGGGAGTATGTGAGAAATTGGAGAAGTGCCCTTTTTTCAACGGCCAGGTTCCCATGCCCGAAAGCATTGCCAGCTCCATGAAGGAGCGGTACTGTCTCAAGGACAAGACCCTCTGCGCACGATATATGGTAGCTTCCGCGGGAAAACCGGTTCCTCTCGGACTCTATCCCAATCAAGTGGACAAGGCTCGAAAAATCCTCGAATCTCCGTGATGTTGCGAAAAAGAGAGGCTTTCCCCCTTCCGGAACACCTCTCTTTTTCGAAGAAGAAGCTCTTTCCAGGGGGGTCTCATGAATGTGTCGAACAACTCCTTTTCTCCGATTTCTCCAAACGAAGAGAGCCAGCGCTACGAAGCTCTGTTCCAGAAAAATTTCTGTCCCTTCGCCATCTACCGGGTAGTCCGGAACCCGGAGAATTCCGAAGCTCCCCAGGTGCTTTTCAGGGATATCAACCCCGCCTATGAGAAGGTTATGGGAGTCCGGCGCTCTTCCGTGGTGGGCCGAACCTTTGCGGAGGTGTGGCCCACTACGGAATCCGCGTGGCAGGAGCTTATCGAAGAGGTGATCCGCACGGGAAATTCCGTGGATTACCAGGGTTTCAACAAGGAGACGGGGCTCTATTTTCAGGCCCTGGGATTCGCCATCGGCTCCGAGGAGGTGGCGGTGCTCTTTCTCGATATCACCCCCCGGATTCTGGCCCAGGAGGCGCTGAAACGAAAGGAAAAACATCTCCTTCAATACAAGGAGTCTCTCCGAAATCTCACCACCCGGCTCACCCTGGCGGAGGAAAAGGCCCGGCGACAAATCGCCACGGATTTGCATGACCGTATCGGTTATTCCCTGGCCATGATCCTCCAGAAGCTCCATCTGACCTCGGAGGAGCTTCCGGAACCCTGTTCCCGTTCCCTGAAAGAGGTTATTCCCATGGTAGAGTCCGTAATACGGGAAACCCGGAGCCTCACCTTCGAAATCAGCTCTCCCCTGCTCTACGAGGTGGGGCTCGAAGCGGCTTTGGAATCTCTGGGAGAACAGATGCTTATCCCCCGGGGAATCGAGTTTTCCTTTACCGAAAAGGGGGCTCCGGAACACCTGGATCCGGAGGTGAAGATCCTTCTCTTTCAGATGACCCGAGAGCTTTTGATGAACGTGATTAAACACGCCCGGGCAAGCCGGGTGCATCTTCGGATGTACCGGGATTCCAAGGGAGTGGGGATTACGGTACAGGATAACGGCCGGGGATTCGATCCCGAAGTCTTCCGCACCTCCGAAAGCAAGGCCTTCGGCCTTTTCAGCATTCGGGAAAGGCTCCGGCATCTTCGGGGCTATCTTCGGGTGGATCCCGTTCCCCAGGGAGGAGCCTGCGTCACCCTCTGGGCTCCCCTGGAAGTTCCACCAAAGGAGGAGGGCCTCTCATGAAGCACCGTATTCTCTTGGCGGACGATCATGCCATCGTGTTGAACGGCCTGAAGGAGCTTCTTTCCAAGGAACCGGATCTGGAGGTGGTGGGCATGGCCCGGAGCGGCCGGGAAGGACTGGAGCTCGCCCGGAAACTCCAGCCCCAGGTGGTGGTGCTGGACGTTACCCTGGGAGACCTGAACGGCATCGAGGTCTCCCGAATACTCCGACAGGAGCTTCCGAATACGGCTATCCTGGGGCTTTCCATGCACGACAACCCCCGAATGATCGCGGAGTTTCTCCGTACCGGCGCCCAAGGATACGTTCTCAAGGAATCCAACCCCCGGGAGCTGGTGACGGCCATCCGAGTGCTCGCCTCGGGAGAATGCTATCTCAGCCCCAAGGTAACCAGCGTGGTTCTCGAAGATTACCGGAAGCTCCTCCGCAAACCCTCCCCCTCTTCGAGGGATCTCCTCTCTCCCCGAGAGACCGAGGTGCTCCAGCTTCTCGTTCAGGGAACCAGCACCCGGGAAATCGGAAAAACCCTCCACATCAGCAAGAACACCGTGGATACCCACCGACGAAAAATCATGGATAAGCTGGGATGCAACAACCTAGCGGAGCTTACCCGCCTGGCCCTCCGGAAAAACCTCGTGACGGGAGATTAGAAACGAGGATTTGGAAAGGCCGGCGGCGTCATAGAAAACCCCGGATTGCCAGCAAAGCACGGAGGTTTCAACAGGCAAAGAACACCCCTTCTACAAGCTGCGAATATCGAATTTCCGGATGGATTGCTATCCGGAAATTTTTTGTTCTTCCTCTCACGTTTTGTACTACCCCTAAAATCACGCTTTTCCTTATGGAAGGTAACACCATAATTTTCATAAAATTCGGATACTCGCCGAGAACTTTCGAGATTTTTTTCAAAAGCCCAAAATCGTTCTCACTCCACTTCGTGAGATTCTTCGCACATGGTTCTTTCTTCTCTGGAGCTCTTGGAGAATCTCCGGCCCTCGGCACACCGTGCCATACATATCCAAAAGAAGGGAGGTACATACATTGTCCAAGCTCGCGGGAAAGAAGTTGTTGCTTCTGGGAGAACGGGACGGCATCCCCGGCCTCGCCATGGAAGTGGCTCTGGAGGCTACGGGAGCGGAGGTGATCTTCTCCGTTACGGAGTGCTTCGTGTGAACCGCTGCAGGAGCCATGGACCTGCAGAATCAGCAGAGGATCAAGGACGCTTTCGACACGTTCGGCAAAGAAGCCCTGGTGGTGATTCTCGGCTCTTCCGATGCGGAAGGAGCGGAGATTTACGCCGAAACGGTGACCGCCGGAGATCCAACCTTTGCAGGCCCCCTGGCAGGAGTTCCGTTGGGACTCCCGGTATATCACATGTTCGAAGAGGAGATTCGAGAGGAAATCGCTCCCGAAATCTGGGAAGAACAACTGGGAATGATGGAGATGGTTCTGGAACCCAAAGCACTGGCGGATGCGGTGCGTTCCATCCGAGACCAGCACAGCGAGGTGTGCCTCTAGCGACTGGTGCGATTTCCATCTTTCCGGATCCCCGTCTTTCACATAGGAAAGACAAAGGGGAAATGAATTCGGAATTTTCCACGATAAAGGAGTGATTGGCATATGCGGCTGGAAATCGGCAATTTTCACGTAAAGGAGATCGCCTTCGGAGCGAGGACCGCCTTTTCCGAAGGGATCTTGAGCATCAACAAGGAGGAAGCCCTGGCGGTGGTTCGGGAGGATGAACACATCACCTCCGCGGAACTTCACATCGTCAACCCCGGAGATATGGTTCGCCTCTGCCCGGTGAAGGAAGCTCTCGAGATGCGCTGCAAGGTAACGGGAGGTACCAGTCTCTTTCCCGGCGTAACGGGAGATCTCGCCCCCTCGGGAGAGGGCACTCTCCACGCCCTCAAGGGAGCGTCCCTTATCGTGGTGGGCAAACACTGGGGAGGCTTTCAGGACGGCCTCATCGACATGGGAGGCCCCTTTCAGAGAAACACTCTCTTCGGAGCCCTTCGCAACTTGGTGCTTGTGGCGGATTCCGACGAAGCCTTCGAACAGCGGGAACAGCAGAAAAAGAACCGGGCCTTTCGCTGGGCGGAAATGCGCCTGGCAGAGTACGTGGGCCGCTGTCTGAAGGATCTGACTCCGGAAGATGTCGAGATTTTCGATCTTCCTCCCCTGAACGAGCGCTCTCCGGAGGTCCGAAAGCTTCCCGGAGTGGTCTACGTGCTGCAGCCTCAGACCCAGATGGAAGCCCTGGGATACAACACCCTCATCTACGGATGGGACGGCAATCGCATGCTCCCCACCTTTATGCACCCCAACGAAATTCTCGACGGTGCGGTCATCTCCGGCAGCTTCATGCCCGTATCCTCCAAAATTTCCACCTATCAGTGGCAGAACAGCGTCACCATTAAAAGAATCATGAAAGAGCACGGCAAGAGCCTGAACTTCCTGGGCATCATCATGTCCAATCTCAACGTGGCCATGGATCAGAAGCAGCGTTCCGCCCAAATGGTGGCCTCCATGGCTTCCAATCTGGGCGCGGCGGGAGCCTTCGTGGCGGAGGAAGGCTACGGAAACCCGGACGTGGACTTCATTCAGGTTCTGGTGGAACTGGAGAAGGTGGGCATCAAAACCGTGGGAATCACCAACGAATGCACCGGCCGGGATGGAGCCTCCCAGCCCCTGGTAGCGCTGGACGAGGCGGCGGATGCCATCGTCTCCTGCGGCAACGTCTCTCAGTATCTGGAGCTTCCCCCCATGCCGGTGGTACTCGGCGAGCTGGAAGCCCTTGCCCGGGATGGCCTTTCCGGCGGCTGGGAGGGATGCGTCCGGGAGGACGGCTCCCTGGTAATGGAGAACAACGCCATGTTCTGCGCCGATGGAATCTGCGGAACCTCCCTCAAGACCTGCAGGGAATTTTAAGGAGGAATTGCCATGAAAGCCATTTCCTATCTCAATCAGTTCTTCGGCCAGGTGGGAGGGGAGGATCAGGCGGATTACGAACCCACCCTTCACGAAGGGACCGTGGGAGCCGCGGGGCTCCTGAACAGCCTCATGCCCCACGTGGAAATCACCCATACGGTGATCTGCGGGGACAACTTCGCCGCCAGTTCCACCGACGAAGCCATAACCCGAATTCTGGGCTTTTTGGAGGATAAGGAATTCGATCTCTTCTTCGCAGGCCCCGCCTTTATGGCGGGACGCTACGGCAATGCCTGCGGCGCCATCGGCAAGGCGGTGAAGGAGCGGTTCGGAGTTCCCGTGATTTCCTCCATGAATGAAGAGAATCCCGGAGTGGAGCTTTATAAAAAAGATCTCTACATTTTCCGGGGAGGCCGAAAGGCCACCTTCATGAAAAAAGATCTTGAAGCCATGGGGGCTTTCGGAGAAAAGCTCGCCACGGGAACCCCTTTGAAGTCCGCCGACGAGGAGGGTTATTTCGTCCGGGGAATCCGGTACGAAACCTTTTTGGAAAATCCCGTTCCCGCGGCGGACCGGGCCATGGAGATGATGCTCAAAAAACTCAAGGGAGAACCCTTCGTCACGGAGCTTCCCATTCCCAAGATGGACAAGGTGCCCCCGGCTCCCGCCATTGCAGATCTTTCGGGCATCACCATCGCCCTGGTAACGTCCGGAGGCATCGTCCCCTCCCACAATCCGGATCATATTCAGTCCGCCTCGGCCACCAAGTGGGGAAAATACGACATCTCGGATCTCGAGGTCTTTCCCGTACCGGATTACAAAACCATCCATGCGGGCTACGATCCCGAGGCGGCGGATACCGTACCGGACCGGGTGGTTCCTCTGGACGCCATGCGGGCCTACGAAAAAGAAGGACGCTTCAAGAAGCTCCACGATTACTATTACGTCACCGTGGGCACCGGTACCACCCAGGGCGAGGCCGCCCGGATGGGCCGGGAGATTGCGGAGGATCTCAAGAAGGCCGGAGTGGATGCGGTCATTCTTACCGCCACCTGAGGAACCTGCACTCGTTGCGGTGCAACGATGGCAAAGGAAATCGAGCGGGCGGGTTTTACCATTACCACCATGTGCAACCTTCTGAACGTGGCTAAATCCATGGGAAACAATCGGCTGGTACAGACCGTATCGGTTCCCTACCCTCTGGGAAATCCCCAGCTTTCCAGGGAAGAAGAGTGGAAGCTCCGGTATCACAGGGTAGGCGTGGCTCTGGATGCCCTTACCAAAGAGGTGGAGGGGTATACGGTCTTTCCCACCAAGATCTAGGGAGCGCGTAGAAGCTTTTACGACGGGGTCGTGCCAGGGCCCCGTCCTTTCTCTACTCCGTCATGTTTCACGTGAAACATGACGCTTTGGCTACGCATAGACACATAAGGAGGTTTCCCGTGAAGAACCTGAATAAGGAATCACCCTGGAATGCGGTCTTCGTAATCTCCCTGATCATCACCTTCGGAGTGGTTCTCTGGGGATGGATCGCTCCCAAGGGGTTCGAGGCCGCCGCCCAGGGACTGTTCAACTTCCTCATCCACGATTTCGGCTGGCTTTACATGGTGGGGATGACCCTTTTCGTGGTCTTTCCCATTATGCTCGCCCTGAGCAGCTTCGGCAAAGTCCGGCTCGGCCCCGAAGACTCCCGACCGGAGTACTCCACCCTCTCCTGGTTCGCCATGCTCTTTTCCGCGGGCATGGGAATCGGCCTGGTTTTCTACGGCGTGGGAGAACCCATCTTCCACTACATGCAGCCCCCCTTCGCGGATCCTCAAACCGCCGAGGCGGCGGCCCAGGCCATGCGGATATCCTTTTTCCACTGGGGGCTTCATCCCTGGGCGAATTATGCGGTGCTGGCTCTCGCCATGGCATATTTTCAGTTCCGGAAGAATGCCCCGGGGCTGGTGAGTTCAGTCTTTCTACCTCTTCTGGGGGAGAAGGGCGTCCGGGGGCCTCTCGGCAAGATCATCGACATTCTGGCCATTTTCGCCACCATCGCGGGGGTAGCCACCTCTCTCGGCATGGGGGCCCAACAAATCAACAGCGGCCTGGAATATCTCTTTAACGTCCCCTACAGCATCCGGGTGCAGTTTTTCATCATTCTCATAATCGGCATCATCTACACAGGCTCCGCCGTGACGGGAATCGACAAGGGAATTCAGTTCATCTCCAACATGAACCTCCGTATCGCCGCCTTTCTTGTGGTGGCCATGTTTATCCTGGGGCCCACGGTATCCATCATCGAGGCCCTTCTTACGGGAATCGGGGACTACATGGGAAGCGTGGTGCGGGAGAGCTTTCACATGGCTCCCTACGGAGGGAATTTCAAACAGTGGATGGGATGGTGGACCCTCTTCTACTGGGCCTGGTGGATCGCCTGGGCTCCCTTCGTGGGAAGTTTCATCGCCCGGATCTCCCGGGGGCGCACCATTCGGGAGTTCGTCACCGGAGTGCTTATCGTTCCCGCCCTGGGAAGCTTCACCTGGTTCGCCGTCTTCGGCACCTCGGCGCTGCATCTGGATATCGCCCAGATCGCTCCCGAAGCGGCCCAGAAGATTATCGACAACATCGCCACGGGGCTCTTCGAGATGTTCAGCCACTATCCTCTCGGCATGGCCCTCTCTCTGGTTTCGGTGGTGCTCATTTCCACCTTCTTCATCACCTCCGCCAACTCCGCCACCTTCGTGCTTTTCATGTACTCCACCCGGGGTAATCTGAACCCTCCCAAGATGCAGATGGCGGTATGGGGAGCGCTCCAGGCGGCTCTTGCCTTCGTACTGCTCCAGAGTGGAGGACTCAAGGCCCTGCAGATCGCCTCTATCGCCGTGGCCTTTCCCTTTGCCATAGTCATGGTTCTCGCCTGCTGGTCCCTCTGGAAGGCCCTGCATGAGGATCGCGCGGAGAAGGGAGAACCGCATCTCTAAATGTGCTTTTCAGCCGAAAAAATGTACCAGGATTGATGACATTCGTATCTTCGAGGCTCCGGCATGCCCGGAGCCTCCTTTCCATACCGAGACCGACGTTCGTTATCAAGGAGGTGGCATTCATGGAAGAGGTACTGCTGCTTTTCGATGCCCGTCATCCATGCTGGTCCCAAAAGACCGTAATTCTGGAGGGAGAGGATCCGGAAAATCTGGAACGCCTCGAAAGGGCGGGATTTCTTGAAAAAAAAGACGCCCTCTATATTCTTACCTTCCGGGGAAGAACCCGCTATCGGGAGATGGCGGATCACTACTGCCTCCCCTGCCTTCCGGGAAACTCTCCGGAAAATCTCGAAAGAGCCCACCGGCGCACCCTCCTGGAACTCCTTCTGAACCGGGGGTTTCAGGGGCGATGGGGAATCAAGGAGTTTCGCCCCGGAGAGCTTCTGGAATACGCTCCCCCCCTTTCCCCGAAGGATCTCTGGGAGGAATCGGAAGAGGGCTTTCGATGGCTTTATCCGGAACACCGGGAGGTTCGGCAGATCCGGGAGAACTGGCCCCTTCCCCTGGAAATTCCCGCAGCGGATTCTTCGAGAGAGGAACGATGGAACTCCTGGGCTGGGGAAAAAAACCTTTCCCACGGTCTCCTGGAGCTGGACCTGCTCTTTCTGCACCACTACGACAGCGAGCACTTTCAGCACCTCTCCCCTCCTCCGGGGGATATCCACGGGCTTTTTCATACGGATCGCTTCTATTTTCAGTTTCTCCCCTCTTCGGCGAAAATTCCCGAAGGTCTCTGGAACGAGCTGGGGCAGTTTCAGCTCTGGATGATGCTGCAACGAAGGATATTACTTCCCTGGTATTTCGACCGGGACACCACGAACTACGACTCCATACCCTGGTGGTTCTGGGTAACCCCAAGGGAAGAGGATCTGGAGCTCCTCTCCCGCTATGTATCTCCCCGGGGAAAGGAGCTGACGGAACCAGCCTTGCCGCTGCAGCTTTTCGGCATTTCCCTGGAAGCCCTGGAGGAGAATGAGGAGAAACACGAATATCACTGGGATCTCTTCGAAAAAATCGCCCGGCCCCTCTCACCGGCCCTCTAAGAAATCTTTCCTTGCTGGTTACACGAACGATCTTGGTTATCATCAAAGCCTTCCGGCGAATCTTTTTTCGTGCAGGAAGGCTTTTTTGCACCTCCACATTCCAACCTTTCGGAAGCCCTTTCCCTTTCCAGAAAGGGCACTTTGTGCTTGACCTGCCGGAGCATTATGTATAACATGCAATAGAGATGCGACATCGGCAATGCCCCTCTTTCCATGCCGCACCGGTTGTCATACGAAGGGAGTTTATTCCTCATGCGCCGCACATATCAAGAGCCCCCTTTCTCTCCGGCCCTCAGGTTTTCTTGGGGGAACCGGCATCGAGGACATGCGGTTCCTTTTTTGCATGAAAGGAACGAAGCGGTATTTCTTATTTCCCGGGAAATATCATGATCGCTTCCTTCTGCATCAGCCTCAAGGTTCTTGCCATAAACATCCCTCTTCTTCTTCTTTTCGGAATTTCCATAGGGTGGATCCTCGCGAAAAAAACCTTTCCCGGCCGCACCGCCCTCTCCCTGGTGGTGCTTCTTCCGGTGGTGCTTCCCCCCAGCGTGATGGGGCTCTATCTTCTCGCCCTTCTGGGGCATACGCCTTTTCTGAAAGAGCTGGGTATTCCCTTTACTTTTACCGCCGCGGCTATCGGTGCGCTTCTTCCGTCTCTTCCTATCATGATTCAATCCTGCCGGACGGGCTTCGCCGGAGTTCCCTCTCTCCTGGAAGACACCGCCCGCACCCTGGGTGATTCGGAATGGCGTATTTTTTTCCGCATTACCCTTCCCCTGGCTCGACGCCATCTCTTTGCCGGCCTCGCTCTTGCCTCTGCCCGAGCCCTGGGAGATTTCGGAGTTACCCTCATGGTGGCGGGAAACATGCCCGGCCGCACCCAAACGCTTCCGCTCTACATTTACAGTCAGGTGGAACGACTTCACTTCTCCACCGCATATCTTGCTTCGATTCTGCTGGTGGCGGCGGGAACCGCCAGCCTCTTCTTCGTCCGCCGCATTGAGGAGGGACGCCATGAACTTTCTTCTTGAGGGATCCCTGACCTTTTCCCGAGGAACCTTTTTCCTCACCGCATCTCTCTCTTTTGAAGGGGGTATGGGCGTCATCTTCGGTCCCAGCGGGGTGGGAAAAAGCACCCTCCTGCGTATCGTCGCAGGACTGGAGCCTCACGTCCGAGGAACTCTCCGTATGGGAGATCGTATTCTTTTCGACGAGCACAAACGCCTCTGGCTTCCTCCCCGCAAACGTCGCATAGGATATCTTTCTCAGGATCTCGCTCTCTTTCCCCATCTTACTTTGGAAAGCAACGTGGCTTACGGCATGTCCCGAAACTCCGGAAAAACTCCCGGAGAGTGGCTCTCTCTCATGCGTCTGGAGGGCCTGGAACACCGTTATCCTCATCAAATTTCCGGGGGCCAGCGCCAGCGGGTGGCTCTTGCCCGCTCTCTTGCGGCGGAGCCGGATCTGCTTCTTTTGGACGAGCCTTTCAGCGCCCTGGATGGCCCCCTGCGCCGCAACTTGCGCCGGGAATTACGACAGCTTCAAGAAACCACCCGAACTCCCATGCTTTGCGTTACCCATTCCGTGGAAGATGTGAGCGCCTTGGGAGATGTGTTCTATTTTCTTCGGGAAGGCACTCTTTCACCGGGGATCCCCATCGAGGATCTCTGGTCTCCTCATGCGGCATATCATGCCTGGAGCGCCTTCGGCTGGGGAACGGTTCTTCAGGGAACCGTGGAAAAAACCGAGGAATGTTCCTGGCTTTCCGGAGATACCTGGAGGCTCCGCCTTGCGGAAGACCCCTCTCCGGGAAAAAGTGCCGCCTTTATCGCTCCTCACGGAATCAAGCTTCTCTATCCGGACTTGCCGGTAGATCCGGTTCTGCAGCCCAACATTCTTGAAGGCACCGTTACGGAAATTTTTTCTCTGGGAAGCTTTTATCGTATGTACATCTCTGCGGCGGGACATTCCTGGCACGTGGAGTATTCCCTGGAATCATACCGCGAAATGGACCTTTTCGAGGGTTCTCCGGTTCGCATGGCCATTCCCCCCAGGAGCATCCATCTTTTCGATGCTCCTCCTTCCACGGCGCATCCGGAGCACAAGCCCCATTCGTATGGTTGTTCGTACCGTAAAGAAACAGATATCTTACAAACGTAGACAAGGAGGACTTTTACGGTGAAACAGAAGATAATAACTCTCGAGGAGGCTCTGGGACTTCCTCTTTCCCACGACCTTACCCAGGTGCTGCCGGAAAAGGGATACAAGGGTGCTCGCTTTCGAAAGGGCCACGTGGTCACCGAAGAAGACCTTCCGGTGCTCCGCTCCATGGGACGAGAACACCTTTCGGTACTCTCCCTGGAGGAGGGAGAGGTCCACGAAAACGATGCCGCCCTGAGGCTCGCAAAAATCCTCCGGGGAGCCAACCTCTCCCTTTCGGGGCCTGAAGAGGGAAAGTGCGTTCTCTCCGCCTCGGTCTCCGGACTTTTACTCTATGACCCCCAGATGATCCACGCCATCAACGAGGATCCTCTCTGGATCTTTGCCGCCCTCTCCCCCAAAAGCATGGTAGCTTCGGGAGACACCATCGGAGCCTTCCGGGTTATTCCTCTGGCAGTATCCGAGGAAACTGTCCGAAGAGCCGAAGGAATTGCCGCCCCCATGGAGATTCACCCCTTCCGCCCTCTGCAAGTCTCCCTGGTCACCACGGGATCGGAGTTGAAAAAAGGGCTTGTTCGAGATGCCTTTGCCCCCAAACTCCGGCGTAAGCTGGAACTCTTCGGCGGTGCCCTTCTGGAACAGCAGATCGTGGGAGATACCCAGGAAGAGATCGCCGGAGCTATCCGAAGGGCTCTCGAAAAAAACCCCCATGTGGTACTCTGTACGGGGGGAATGAGCGTGGATGCGGATGACCGCACTCCCGGAGCCATTCAGGAAGTAGCGGATTCCGTGCTCTTCCGGGGAGTTCCCGCCCTCCCGGGATCCATGCTCATGCTCGGCATGCGGGGCAAAACCGCCCTCATCGGAGCCCCCGCCTGCGTGGTGCACGACGAACGGACTTCTTTGGATCCCCTGCTCATGCAGATAGCCGCAGGCATCTATCCCACAGAAAAGAAGGTGCGCCGTTGGGGCGTGGGCGGACTGTGCGCAGAGTGTTCTCCCTGCACGTACCCCCGATGCCCCTTCGGAATTCGGTAATGAACAAGTATGCCCATATTCTCGCATCCCATGACATACGTCTTACATCGCTGCGACTGGAGCTTCTCCGCATTCTCTACAGCACGGACAAGCCTCTGAGCCACGGAGAGCTCATGGAGCTTCTCGGCAACGAATGGGATCGGATTACCCTTTATCGTAATTTGGCTCTTCTCGAGGAGCGCCGGGTAATCCACAAAATCCAGGGTACCGACGGATCCTGGCGCTTTCGCGCCCATCCCCTGAACACTCCGGGATGTCCCGGAGACCATCCTCATTTTTGCTGCCTCGAATGCGGCTCCATGGAATGCCTTCTGGGGCAGTCCATGCCGAGGGTAGACGTACCCGAGGGATACTCCGTGGAGGGAAAACAGCTTCTCGTATACGGCATCTGTAAAACCTGCGGGGATGCACGAAGGGCCAAAAAAAAGAAGCATCCCTCCGAAGAATGACCCCGAGGTAGCTTTGCCCGACATGCTTTATCGGAAAGGCTGCATCGTGGCGGGGTCGATCTGAGAAGCGAGGAAGAAAAAAAGGAGAGGCCCTTTGAAGTCCTCTCCTTTTCTGTATGCTCGGGCTTTCCATTCAGGAAAGACGGGGCACGATGGTGGTGCGCTCTGCGGATCGTCCGAAAAAATGATATCCCGATCCTCCCTCGGCAAGAAGCTCCAGCAAATCATCCGGCGCGGTAACTCGTATACCTCCGAGCATGTCCACTCCCCGTTCGAAGAAGGCTCGGGGATACTGGCTTGCGGTGGGGCCGAGCACGACGACTTTTGCATCTTTCCGAGCCAGGGCGAGAAGCCCCTCGAGGGTGTCGTTTACCAGGCTGGTTCCCGTAACCACGAGAAGATCCGCCTTCGGAACGTATAGAGGAGCTTCTTCGGCGGGAGAATAGAAGGGCATCTCGTCCTTTTTCAAAGTCCGGGGATCCATTTCGAGCACCCGAAAGGGCTTGCCCCGGGCCTTCAAGCGCTTGAGATAGGGAGCGAGAGCCCCTATCACCACCACGAATTCCTCCTCGTGTAGCGTGAGCAGATCCAGGGCGTCCTTTTCAAGAACAACTTCGAAGTTCGGAGTTCCCTGAGAGCGTTCCAGGGTAAGGGAGAGGGCGTTCAACGTGGCGATTCCCAGAGCCTTTTTGAGAGGGCTTCCCTCTTCCATCTCTCGAAGCACCCGATCCACTTCCATCCCCTTCAGGCGCCCCGAAAGGGGCATGACTTTCGCCGAGGAGGGGCAGCAGACCGCCTCGGGAATGGCTTTTACCGGAGTGAAGCATATGCCTCCATCTCCGTTGCTCAGCTTGACTCCCGTGAAAAAGAGGCCGAAAACCACCCGCTCCACCCGAAGAGATGTATATTCCTCCGCAAGAGCCTGCCGAAGATAGCCCCAGGTTTCCTTGAGAATTACCCCGGGATCGAAGGAAATCACGATTGTACCCCCTTCCCGGAAAGGCGAAAAACTCCCGTGCGGGCCGCACGATGAAGAAGAGAGTTTCCAAAGGTTCCGGAAACGGTCACCACTTCTTCGAGGGGGACGAGTCCGGCCTGTTCCATAAGCCGGGGAAAATCCTCCACGTGACAGAGGGGATGACCGAAGCTGTGGAGCCCCTGTTCGAGATCCTGCAAACCCTTGCCGGGGGCGCATCCGGGATTGCAGAACCAGTGATTCGAAACAAAAAGCCCTCCCGGAACGAGGGATCCGGCAATTCTTTCGAAAAAGCCGGGAAGTTCCTTCCGAAACTTGTAGAGCACGTGAGACACCAAAATGATGTCGAAGGGGCCTTCGAGATGCTCCGCCATGGCATTCCCTCCCCGGAGGATCACCCTGTCCTCCAGGCCCGCCCCGGAAATATAGGGTTTCGCGTAGGGCACCACATGAGGCTTATCGAAAAGCACCATGCTCATTTCCGGATTTTCCTGGCAGAGGGCCATGCCGAGAAGCCCGTGCCCTCCTCCGAGATCGAGGATGCTCCGGGCTTCGGGAAAATGCTCCCAGGATCTTACGGCTTTCACGATCTCCTGAAGTTCCCCCTGGAGCATTCTCTGACCCAGAGAACGGATAAAGGATTCTCCGGGGCCCGAAGAGAACTCCCGGAGTACCGGCTCCTGGAGCAGCAGAGTCTCCCCGAGGAAACTCCAGCGACTTTCCGGGCTTCCCCAGGCAGCAAACCAGTCTCCCTGATACGAGGGGGAAGCCTGGACGAAAAACTCCGAAGCTTCGGGGGAATTCCGGAAAAAACTTTCCTCTTCCTGAACGAGAAAACCGAGCTCTTCCAAGGCATGAAGATAGCTTCTGCAAAGAGCCCCATTGATACCGAGTTCGAGTACGAACTCTTCTTTATGAGCTTTTTTCTTCTCCTCGAGCCAATCGAAAAGGCCCAGATCCAGCGCCACGGTCACCGCTTTATAGGCCTTGTACCCCCGGCCGAGATCCTGAAGTATTTCAAGCCCCTTCGGAGGAGATACCATGCCGAGTCTGGGCGGTACGTTATAGTTCATCATCGTCCTCCTTTAGAGCTCTTTGGTACCGAAGGGATCGAGAAATCCCTCCACCTGCTCTTCTGTCAAAGAAATTTCATAAAATTTCTCGAAAAAATACTTCGTCTCTTCATGCAGATCCACGTCGGAGAACCTTTCGGGATAGAGGGTCGTGGCAAGCCAGAGAAAACCCAGGGCCGCTTCGGGAGAAGGGCGATCCCACCAGAAGGCTCCTATGGGGCAGTAGTAAAGAGAATTTCCCCGAAGAGCCCGGAGATTACAAAGGCGGGGATCCTCTTCGAGATCTCTTCGAAGCACCGGCTTTCCCTCGTTGGAACTGAGGATAAGCACATCCGGATCCCACTGGAGAAGCTGTTCCACGTTTACATCCCGCACCTTCCCCATTTCGGAGGCCACGTTGATGCCTCCGGCGGTACGGATAAAGGCCTCTCCCCACCAGGCGCTCCCGTTGGTATGAAGAGGATTTCCCAGCATGTAGTACACCCGTTTCCGCTCTCCCTGGGAAAGCGAAGCAAGCCGTTCCTCGAGAAGCCCGAGAATCTTCTGCCAGTAATCCACCAGTTCCCGAGCCCGGGCTTCCTGTCCCGTAAGAGATCCGAGAAGGAGAAACTCCTTCTGCAGTGTTTCCATATCCGCCCTTCCGGTAAGCACCGTCACCACCGGAAGTCCCACATCCCGAAGCTGTTGATTTCCCTTTTCGGCGGTAACGCTTGCGAGAACAAGATCCGGCCGAAGCTTCAGAGCCTCCTCCACGTTGATATTGTTGAAAGATCCCGCATGGGGAAGCTCCCCAAAGGCGGGATAACGGGAAAGAAGAAGAGGAAAACGCTCCATGGAGGGCTGCCCCACGATCTTCTCCGCCAGCCCCAGCACCGCCATTTCTTGAGTGACTCCCCCGTAGCACGTTATGAGAATGCGTTCCACCTTTTCAGGAACGAAGACGCTTTTTCCCCCCATATCCACCACGCTCTTTTCGCTCCCCCAGGCATTTCCGAGGAAAACGAAGCTCACTGCCGACGCCATCAAAAGGCCCAGGCACACTTTTTCGATAAACTTCCCTTTTCGTAAAAATCTCAATACCCCACCCCGTTTCTTTCGCATACTTTCGGATTGTATTTCCCGAAAAGCTTGTCCTTACTCCCCGTAATTTCGAGAATTCTGCAAAAACGGCGGAATCCCTTGGTTGCCAAAAGCCCTTGCCCGACAATGTGCGTGCCGAAAGACTTTCGGTTTCAGGAAACCATCAAGGGCACGCAAACCCGAACCTCCCCTCCCCGGCAGCGTTCTTCGGAGCTCGAAAGAACCTTGAGGGGAGTTCGATAAAGCCCGCTCATGGACTCTTCCGTAATAACCTCTTCGGGAAATCCCTGGGAGATAATGTTTCCATCCTTGATCAGCAATACCCGGGTTCCCGCAAGAAAGGCATGGTTGGGGAAATGTGTGGCCATCAGAATGGTGTACTTTTTCTTTACAAGATCCCAGAGCGCCGAAAGCACCCGAATTTGATTGGCATAATCGAGATTTGCCGTGGGCTCGTCGAGAACCAGTACCGGAGCATCCTGAGCCAAGGCCCGGGCAAGAAGAATGAGCTGCCTCTCACCGCCGCTCAATTCATTGAAACGGCGTTCTGCGAAAGAGCGGAGGTTCAGGGATTCCAAAGCCCGATCAGCCGCCTGTACATCCTTCTTTCCCGGGGCTCTCCCCCACTCGAGATAGGGAATGCGCCCCATGAGCACAAGCTCCTTCACGGTATAGGGAAAGGTGGTGCTCCCCGCCTGGGGCACGTAGGCCACCCTCCGGCCCCGTTCCCGAGAGGAAAGCGCGGTCAGTTCGGCTCCTCCTATAAGCACCCGGCCCCGTTGAGGCGCAAGTATGCCGAGAACGCACTTGAGAAGCGTGGTTTTTCCCGTGCCGTTCGGCCCCAGCAAACAAAGACAATCCCCGGATTCTCCGGAAAAGCTGACATCCCGGAGAATTTCTCTCTTGGAAGAAAAGGAAAAACAGAGATTTTCCACGGTAAGCATCAATTCCACTCCTTTCGGGCTTTCGCCAGGAGAAGCACAAAAAAGGGAGCTCCCACCAGGGAGGTCAATATTCCAAGGGGGATCTCCCCAGGGCTCATGATCCGCCCCAGATCATCCACAAGAAGCAGAAAAATTCCTCCCAGCAAAAAGGAGGCGGGCAAAAGCGCGGGAAAACTGGATCCCACGAGAACCCGAGCCACATGAGGTATCAGAAGGCCTATCCAGCCGATAATGCCACTCACGCTGATGGCCACTGCGGTCATGAGAGTGGAGCCCAGAATGACGAGACATCGGATCTTTCCCAGCGGAATGCCCAGCGCCCGGGCCTCCTCTTCTCCCAGGGAAAGCCCGTGGATCTGCCAGCGGAAAAGGATAAAGCATCCCATCCCTCCGAGAAGAGGCAGCATCAAACTGGCAAGATCTCCCCGGTTCATCCGGGAAAGCCCCCCCATAAGCCAGAAGGTGATTCCCGGCAAGGTATCGAGAGGATCTGCCACAAACTTGACGAGAGAGAGGAAAGCCTGAAAGAGAGCGGACACCACCATGCCTCCGAGAACCAGTACCACCATGGAACGGCGGCCGAGAAAGTAAAAAATCAGAAAGGATTCCCCCACCGCGAGAAGGGCGCACAAAAAGGCCATGCCCTGTATGCCGCTCCAGGAACAACCCCAGAGCATTCCCAGGGCGGCGCCGAAACTCGCCCCCGCAGAGACCCCGAGAATTCCCGGCGAAACCAGGGGATTGCGAAAAAGATTCTGATACGCCGCTCCGGAAACCGCCAGGGCCCCGCCTACGCAAAGGGCCCCCCCGATGCGGGGGAAACGAACCTCCCAGAGAAGTGTTCTGAGAATGGGCTCTTCCTCTCCGGGGGAACTCAGAAAAAAAGCGCAGATCCTTCCGGGAGAGAGGGGATAGCGCCCGAAAAAAAGGGAACCCACGCAGAGAAGAAAAAGAATTCCTCCAAGGGTTATGAAACAAACCTTTCGATGCATCCCGACTCCTCCTCCGTAGATTCCGAAACGTAGAGACCTCTGTTCTTGTATATTATGCATATCCAATGCATATGCATAATAAGCAACTACGTTGCCTTTTGTCAAATTTTCAACGTTTTTTTGCAAACCCCACCTTGGCATGTACCTAATAGCGGGGCCTTGGAAGCAGATTTTTTTCAGGATTTTTTCAAGAAGAATATTGGGAAAGATACGGAGGGGATTGATCTTCACTCTTTCGCTCTCGATTCGCGTCTTGCCTTCCATTTTCCCTGTCCCGTTTAGGGATGACATTATCACTGTCCCGTCACACTTTCCGTTTGTCGACTTGACGAAAAGGTCCAAAGTACATAAAATGCATCAAAGATGCACTTTATGCGATGCGGAGATTTTCCGTGTTTTTCTCAAAGGAGGTTTGCGAAGTATGCAGGGCAGAATGTGGCAAAAGATATGCGGAGGATTTGTACTTCTTGCGATTCTTGCTTTTCCGGGATGGGCGGAGAATTCGAACCTGGTGGCGGTGGCCGCCAGCATGGCCCCTGCCATGGAATCCATTCTGACACATCAGAAAGAGTGCGGGGGACCGGGGAACTCTCTGGAAATGGTGAACGGTGCCTCGGGCAAACTTGCCCGTCAGATCGAAGAAAACGCTCCCTTCGGTCTTTTTCTGAGCGCCAATGAAAAGTGGGTGCGATACCTGGAGGAGAAGGGCCTTCTCGAGGATGCGGCTCCGCTCGTGGAAAGCCCCCTCGTGCTTTGGTGGTCCAAAGAAGAAGCCCCCTCTCTGGACGTTCTTCGGGATCCTAAAAGCCGCATAGCCGTGGCGGATCCTGAAGTCGCCCCCATCGGAGCGGCAGGAAAGAAATATCTCGAGAATCTGAACCTCTGGGAACCCCTTTTCGATACGGAACAGATCGTCATCACCGGAGATATTCTCAAATCGGTTCTTGCGGTAAAGCATGGAGGAGCCACGGTATGCTTCGTCACCGAAGGAACCGCCATAGAAACGGGAGGATCCTATCTGATCCTGGATGCCGAAGCGGCCCGTTACTTCGGAGGCGTGGTAACAAAGTTTTCCTCCCCCGAATTTCGGGATTTCTGGAACTTCCTCCGTTCTCCCGAAGCAAGCTCGCTCTGGAACAATTCGGGATTCCACCAAATTCCGTAACCTCCCGCCTCGATGTTCCACACCTATAACACGATATCTCCTCTCTCCCTTTGAGCAAGGCTCTTCTTCCCCTAAAGAAGAGCCTTGCTCTCTTTTACGGAGCCTTCGAGACGCCCGAGCCTCCGCCATTCTACGCAAGTTTTCACGCTTCCCTTGAACATTTTCTCTTTTGCACCTAGTATATACCCCCATAAGGTATATACTAGGTGAGGGGATGATAATCATGTATGTTCTGCGCATTTTTTTGCCCTGCTTTATGGGGGCATCATGATTCTCGGGTGGTACTATCCTCCCGTGGCATTACTGGTTTTTGGCTTTCTCGGAGCCATGATCCTTCTGGGAAGACGAAAACGTTGGTGCAGTTTTTACTGCCCCCGAGGAAGCTTTCTCGATTTGGTGATGGCAAAAATTTCTCCGAAAAAGCCTCTTCCTTCCTGGGTTTTTTCGCGAAAACTCTGGATAGGAGCCCTTTTTTTTATGGGAGGTTTTTTTCTCTTTCAGCTCCAAAAACTGCATCTGTTTACCGATTTTTCCTGGTACACTCTGGGATTTGTCTTCTATCGCATGTGTTTCGTTTCCTCTCTGATAGCCCTCCCCTTAGCTCTTATTCGTCATCACCGGGGATGGTGTTCCCTCTGCCCCGTGGGAAATCTCCTGCGCCGTTGAGGTAAAGCCACCAGACAGCATTTTTCTGAAGCTTTTCTTTCCCCGAAAGACCTTCAAGAGGAGCTCTATTCTTATGGACGCTCCCTGAAGGTCTTTTTCGATCAAAGGATCTTTTGCGCATGCCACCGAAGATGAACGGAAATTATTTCCCGGGAAATTCTTCCTTCCAGGCATCTCAGTTTTCGAGAATGTGCTCTGCCAAAAATATAGACACCGCGACACAGGGCCTCCATGGGAGCGACCATGGAAGGTGGAAACGAAGAATCGGATTGAAAATCATGAATTTTTCTCTCTTTCCTGAAACGTTCATTATTCCTTCCTAAAAGTTTTCTTTCGTTTCCTCCTTGCCAAAAAGAGAATCTTCCCCTACAACTAATAGCGTCATCTTTTATCGTTGGGAGGCATGGTCCATGGATATGGCAGTGCTCATAAAACAGGTTCCCGATACTGAGGAAGTCCGTATGGACCCTGAAAAAGGAACCATGATCCGCCAGGGGGTGGGAGCCATTATCAACCCTCTGGATCTGAACGCCCTGGAAGGAGCTCTGGCTTTCCGCCGCGCCAGGGGAGGCAAGGTGACGGTCTTCTCCATGGGGCCTCCCCGAGCGGAAGAAGCCCTCAAAGAAGCCCTCGCCCTGGGAGCGGACGAGGCCTACCTCCTCACGGATTCCGCCTTTGCCGGAGGGGATACCTGGGCCACCGCCCGAGTTCTTGCGGAGGCATGCAGAAAGTACGGCCCCTTCGACCTCATCCTGGGAGGCGAAAAGGCCACGGACGGAGAAACCGGTCAGGTGGGCCCCGAGGTGGCGATAATGCTGGATATTCCTTGCAGCACCTACGTAAGCTCTCTGGAGCTCCGAGAGGGAGGAGTCCGGGTACGGCGCACCGTGGAAGAGGGGTCGGAGTATCAATTTCTCCCCTTTCCCTGCCTTCTCACGGTACTCCGAGATCTGAACGAACCTTCCATTCCCACTTTGGCGGGAAAGAAACGGGCACGAAGAACCTCCATTCCCCGAATCTCCCGGAAGGATCTCGATATGGCCGAGGCCGAGACGGGTCTTTCGGGATCTCCCACCCGGGTAGTACACATCCACTACCCCACCCTTTCCAGAGAGACGGTGTTTTTCGGCCCCCATGATACGGAACGGGGACTGGATTTTCTCGTACAGAAGCTCCGGGATTTGGCGCTTTTGTAAGATGCGAACCATGAGAGGAGCTTCAGCGTGACTGCCCCGGAAAAGAGCATTCTGATTTACGGCGAGGTGCGACAGGGGAAAATTCATCCGGTTACCCGGGAGCTTACGGGAAAGGGGCGAGAATTGGGAAACCGCCGAGGAGGCCTTTCCGTGGAGGTGCTCCTGCTTACGGATTTTCTCGAGGATTCTCCGAAGGTGCTTTTCCGGGGAGGGGCGGACCGGGTGTATCTGGTGGAGCATCCTTCGTGCTCCCAGTTCAACCAGGAGATTGCCGCCAAGGTTGCCGCAGCGCTCATCCGGGAGATACGGCCCGAAATCGTCCTTGCCCCCGCCACCACTTCGGGACGCACAGTACTCCCTGCGGTGGCTGCCCTGGTAGGCACCGGCCTTACCGCAGACTGCACGGAGCTCGCCATCGAAGAGGAGACCGGGTTGCTTCTCCAGACCCGACCCGCCATCGGAGGAAACGTGATGGCCACCATCAAGACCCCGGAACATCGCCCCCAGATGGCCACGGTGCGCCCCCGGACCTTTCCGATTCCCCCCGAGGAGGACCGTTCGGGAGAGGTTATCCGTCCTCCTCTCCCCCGAGAGTGTTTCGAAAGCCGCATCGTTCCCGAGGGGGTCCAGATTCTGGAGGGTGAAGCGGCAAATATTCAAGATATGGACGTGCTTATCTCCGGAGGAAAGGGGCTTCGGGGAAGTGAGGGCTTCGAGCTTCTCCAGGAATTGGCGGAGCTGCTGGAAGGCGGAGTGGGAGCCAGCCGTCAGGCGGTGGAGGCCCAATGGATCGGTTATCCCCATCAGGTAGGGCTTTCGGGAAAGGTGGTCTCTCCCAAGCTCTATCTGGCAGCGGGAATCTCCGGGGCGGTGCAGCACCTTGCGGGAATGCAGACCGCCGAGTATATCGTGGGCATTAACAAGGATCCCGAGGCTCCTCTCTTCCGGGTGGCGGATCTCGCCCTCTGCGGCGATCTGTACGCCATACTTCCCCGACTCATCGAACGAATCCGAAAGGAGCGGGGCCAATGAAACCTGGAAAGTACGCCATAATAACTCCGGCGGTGCTGGAAGAGCTTGTTTCCCTGGTGGGAAAAGAGAACGTGGCCACCCAGCGGGAAAAACGGGAAGCGTACTCCTATGACGAGGTGGAACGCCACTTCTGGCACGAAGACTACTGCGCCGAGGTGGTGCTCTTTCCGGAATCCACGGATCAGGTGGCGTCGGTCATGCGCTACGCCAACGCCCATGGTATTCCCGTAACTCCCCGGGGAGCGGGAACGGGGCTTTCCGGAGGAGCCGTGCCGGCTTACGGCGGCATGGTACTCTCGCTGGAAAAAATGAACCGCATTCTCGAAATCGACACGGAAAATTTCACCGCCACCGCGGAACCCGGCGTGATAACGGCGGAGATCAACCGAGCCGCCGCCAAGGAAGGACTCTTCTATGCGGGAGATCCCTGCAGCGGCGATGTGAGTTACATCGGGGGCAACGTGGCGGAGAATGCCGGAGGCAACAAGGTTCTCAAATACGGCACCACCGGGGCGAACCTTCTGGGGCTGGAAGTGGTGCTTCCGGACGGCTCGGTAACCTGGTTCGGGGGAAAACGGCGGAAGGACGTGACGGGGCTGGATTTTCTGCATCTTATGGCGGGCTCCGAGGGCACTCTGGGAATCGTCACCAAGGTGATCGTAAAGCTTCTTCCCAAACCCGCCTACACGGTGGATCTCCTGGTTCCCTTCCCCACTCCCCGGAAGGCCATGGCCTTCGTTCCCTGCATTATGACGGAGGCCCGCATCATTCCCTCCTCCCTGGAGTTCATGGAACGCTCCGCCCTGAAGATCGCCGAACGCTTTCTCGGAAGCTCCCTTCCCTACGGAGAGGCGGGGGGACATCTGATCATCCAGCTGGAGGGAAATGATCCCCAGGCCCTGGCGGACCAGTACGAACAGGTGGGAGATCTCTGCATTGAACAGGGAGCTCTGGAGGTTTTCGTGGCGGATAACCGAAACACCCGGGAACGGCTCTGGAAGGCCCGGAAGTGTATCTCCGAAGCGGTGATCGCCTTTTATTCCCACTATACCAAGGAGGATATCGCGGTACCTCCCAAGGCCATACCGGACCTTCTGGAAGAGGTGCACCGACTGACAGAAGCGTACTCCCTCGAATCGGTCACCTTCGGGCATGCGGGGGACGGCAATCTTCACATCAATCTCCTGGTACCCCCGGAAAATTCCGACTGGGAGGAAACCATCGAAAAAGCCCGACTGGAGCTTTACCAGACCACTCGCCTTCTGGGAGGCACCCTTTCGGGAGAACACGGCATCGGCCTGAAGCGGCGGGGCTATCTGAAACACTTTCTCGATCCTTCTCAGATCGAACTTATCCGGCGGGTCAAAAAGGCCTTCGACCCCAATCTTATTCTGAATCCCGGAAAGATCATCGAAGATCTTCCGGGAGAGTCCGCAGAACTTGCGGCAATCGAACAGGGAGGTACGTCATCGAGATGATCCATCTGGTGGAAGAGCTGGAAAGGGCGGCGGAAAAAGCCTTCGGGCGCATCGGCTTTCTGGAGGAGGAAAACCGGAAGCTCGCGGAAAAACTCTCCGCCCTGGAGCTGACGCTTCTCGAAAAGGACGAGGAGCTCGAAAAGGCCCAACAGAACGGTTCCGTAACGGAACAATCCGTAGAAAAGGTACACCGCCTCGAAGCGGAGCGGGATACGGTTCAAGAACGACTTTCCGGACTTCTGGAGCGTTATCGCTCCCACATCCGGGAAGAGGAAAAGAACTCCCCTCAATTCTAGAGGACCCTTTCAGCGGAGCTTTCCGCATACAAAGAGGATGGAGGAATCTTTTTCCGCATTGTGTGTCTGTTAGGTTCTTCCGTGCTACAATAAACGGGAAATGTGTTTTCTCGCAGAACTTATGAAAATCGCAAAAAAGGAAAGGAGTTGTACAGGCCCATGAAATACGAGGTACTTTATCGCGGCGGTGCCAACGCCATTCTTAAGGTGGATCTGGAAAAAAACGAGAGTATCAAGGCAGAATCGGGAGCCATGGTATCCATGGAAGGTTCCCTGGAAATCAAGGGAACCATGGACGGAGGTTTTTTGAAAGGACTCGGACGGAAAATGTTTTCCGGAGAATCCTTCTTCTTCCAGGAGGTTCAGGCAACCCAGGGGCCCGGTGAGGTAACCCTCGCTCCCGCCTATCCCGGAGACGTGGAAGCCATCGAACTCGACGGTTCTACGGATATCACGGTGCAGAAGAACGGATTTCTTGCGGGATCCTCGGGTATGGAAATCTCCACCAAGATGCAGAATCTCATGAAGGGGCTCTTTTCGGGAGAAGGATTTTTCGTTCTCCGCGCCAGCGGCACCGGAACCCTCTTCGTAAGCTCCTACGGCGGCATCATGCGCAAAGAGCTCGCTCCGGGGGAGGAGCTTGTGGTGGATAACCAGCATCTCGTGGCCTGGACCTCCGATACCAAGTACGCCATCGAAAAGGCTTCCTCCAAGGGATGGATCTCTTCCTTCACCTCCGGAGAAGCTTTGGTCTGCCGTTTCACCGGACCGGGGCTCGTCTTCATCCAGACCCGGAACGCCGCCGCCTTCGGAAGCTGGATGCTCCCCTTCATTCCCATCAAAAAGTCGGAGTAAACCCGCACAAGCCCCGTAAACGGAACCATCTCTTCCGACATGGAAGAAACACAACCTATTCAAGCATCTCGGTATCCCCCGCTCTTTTCCTCTTTCCCGGAAATCGGCGGGGGGCTTCGTTTCAAGGAAGTTTCAAGGAGCCTGAAAAAGCCCCTCCTTCCTTGAAAATGAACACGTATCCATAGAGGAGTGTACCATGGCAGAAAAAGAACCCAGCCTTTGCCGCAACCGACCTTTTGCAGAAGAAGCCGCTCCGCTCTTCGAGGCTTCTTCCGAAGAAACCGCTCTGGTGGAAAAGCTTCTGGAAACCATGATTCACCGGCAGCAGCGAATTTGCCGCATCACCCGGGGAGAACGGGCCCTCTGCCTGATCACCGAAGAAGGCCTGGGAGGCACCGCCTCGAACCTCTTTCCCAATTCTCCCGAAGAGCTGGAGATTATCCATTCCTTCGAGGGAAAAACCTTGGGAGAAGCGGCGGAGCTCCTCCACCACCCCCTGATCCTCTGCCGCAGCCTCGGCATGGCCGCTCTGGGAGCGGGAACGCCTTTGCCGGAAACCCTGGAATCCCGGGGAGCCCTGGAGTACCTTCTCGAAAAGGGAGCGGGAAAAACCGTTACCATCGTGGGAAACTTCCCCTTTATTCCCCGGCTTCGCAAAGAGGCCGGCACTCTGCATCTTCTGGAGCTTCGAGAAATTCCCGGAGCGGTGCCCCGAAAGGAGTGGGAAAAGGTTCTCTCGGAAACCCATGTTCTGGGCATTACGGGCACCGCCATACTCACCCGCTCCCTGGCGTATTTTCTCGAAAAGGGCTCCTCCGCCTTCAGCGTCATTCTGGGCCCCTCCACTCCCATGATGAAGGTTCTCTTCGACTACGGAGCCAAGGTTCTCGCAGGATCCCGGGTACGGAATCCCGAAGCCCTGGAAAAGGGAATTCTCCAGGGAGACTGCTTCCGGGAACTTCAAAAGAAGGGGCTGGAACACATCGTACTGGAATCGGCATAGCGAAAAAACTGTACATATCCGCGGATGACGCAGATTTTTCTATTTTTCGATCCGATCTGTCTCATCTGCGGATAGATTGTTCTTTTCTCTCCAGGAAAGGTCTCTCTACCGTGAAAAACCTGCAATTCCACGGACTTCGCTGATTTCCCGTTTTTTAATCCCCTTCATCCGCGTCATCTGGGGATAGAGTATCAGACCCAGCGTTTCAGAATATCCAGAAGCACCCCATGATCCAGGTTTCCCCCGGAAACAACCACCCCGATCTTCTCTCCCTCCAGAGGAACCACCCCCTCCAGAAGAGCCGCCACGCCCACCGCCCCGGCTCCCTCCACCACCTGGTGATGCTCCCGGTGCAGCAGGGCGATGGCCTCGGCGATGGACTCCTCCCGCACCGCCCGAACTCCATGAATCTGCTTTTTTCCAAGATCTAGAAGGGTCTGGGGAATCCCTCCCATGAGACCGTCCGCCAGGGAGGGTTCATAGGTCACTTTGTGCACCGTCCCGGATTCCCAGGAGGCTATCCAGGGCTGAGAGGCCACGGATTGAATGCCCCAAACCCGGATTTCGGGAATCATCCCCCGAGCTCCCAAGGCCACTCCATTCATAAGGGCCCCTCCTCCGGCGGGAGAGAGAATTTCCTCGAGCCGGGGCTGTTCAAAAAGCATCTCCAGGCCGATACCCGCATTCGCCGCCACGAGCCAGGGATCGTCGAAGGAGGAAAAATAGAACTTTTTCTCTTCTTCCGCAAAGGCGTGGGCCGCCTCCTCCGCCAAATCGAAGTGGGCTCCGGTAACCCGAAGATCTACCCACTCCCCTCCCCGACGACGAATGGCTTCCTGTTTCGTCTTCGGGCAGAGCTGGGGAACGAAGACCGTAGCCTTTATCCGAAGCTCCTTCGCCGCCAGAGCCACCACCTGGCCATGATTACCGCTGGAGGTGGTCACCACGCCCCGGCTCTTTTCCTCTTCCCCAAGCCGGGACATGCGGTAGAGAGCTCCCCGGGCCTTGAAGGCACCGCAGATCTGCTGATTTTCCCACTTCAGGTAGATCTCCTTTCCCGTTCGGCGACTTAGCACGCAGGAATATTCCAGAGGGGTGGCACGCACTCGGCATCGTAAATAGCCATAGGCTTCCAGGGCATCTCGAAAGGTGGGAATAAAGGGCCATTGCTGCATGAGAAAATCATTTCCTTTCCGTACAAACTGAGGGGCCGCTTCCGAAGAGACAAAGCGGTCCAGGGCCACGAGAACAGAACGAACTCTCCAAGCCTACTCCTTTATCAGAAAGCATACAACCTCCATAAGGTTTCTGCCTACTCCCCGGAGCAACGGGGACAAAACGAAGGAAGCTCCCCGGAAATTCCAAAGAACCCCGAAGAGCTTTCATAAAGGTCATGATACATCAATATCTCTCTACGCTATACTATCCCTATTTCAGGCTTCCTTCATCCAGGACGGGCCTTGATGCAAACCTCCGAGAGCCATCATCCTCCCTCTCCGAAGCGCATCCCCGGAACATTTCTGGAAACCGCGGCACGTGTGCGTTCCACCTATCCCCGGAGATATCCCAGATTTCTCAGCCGCACTCCCACCCTGCGGGCAAGAACCACCGCTCCGGCCATCTTCACCAGATCCCCCGCAATGAAGGGAAGAAAGCCAATACGGCAGACCTGAAGAAAGGAGAGCTCCTTTCCCGCCAGATAGTTGAGGTTCCAGTAGAGCCCGCCGAGTCCCAGGGCATAGAGCACTCCGAGCCCGAGAAGGCAGGCTGTGCCATAGGTCCATGCGGTGACCTCGGTAAAAAGGGAACAGTATCGCCCCGCCGCCCAGGAAGCCCCGATAAAACCCAGAAGAAAGCCGAAGGTGGGGAGAAAGATCACCCCAGGCCCGGAAGCTCCTCCCGCCAAAACCGGAAGCCCCAGAAGAGCGAGCAGCAGATAGAGCGTCTGGGAGATGGGACCCCAGAAGGGGCCCAAAAGGATTCCCGAAAGAAGCACGAAAAAGACCTGGAGCGTCAGAGGCACCAGAGGAAAGGGAATACGTATCCAGGCTCCTACTGCGGTAAGCACCGCAAAGAGAGCCGCCAGAATCATGAATCGCCGGGTTTCGTACGACAAGGCCATAAAGATCAAATCCCTTCTGTCAACCTTTTAAAATATTTGATTGACAGAAGCATAGCATAAAAAAACCCTCCTGCCAAGAAACAAGAGGGTTTTGGGTCTTACAAAAAGACGGTCTGTCTCTTTCGAAGAAAATCGTCTTAATTCGAACTCTCTCCAGCGATGCTCCCCATGGGATTTACCAGATAGCGAAGCACTCCCTCGGGACCCACAATGATGGGAAGGTTCTTGAGGTTCGTCTTGTAGAACTCCATGGTCTTCAGGAAGAGAAAAAGCTCTTTGCTGTTCCGGGTAGCGTTTTCGATGATATCCTGAGCCTCTTTATCTCCTTTTCCCATAGTCTCCTGAGCGGTCTTTCGTGCATTGGAAAGAATCTCCGTACGTTGGCGCTCCGCCTGGGATCGGATGGCCATGGCTTCCGCTCGTCCCTCCGCTCGAAGCTGGGCGGCGATACGATCCCGCTCCGCCTGCATGGACTGATAGACGGACTCCTCGTTCTCTTTAGGAAGAAAGACCCGCTTGAAGGCCACCTGATCCAGCTCCAGGCCGTACTTTTCCGCCTCTTTTCGGGCGGCGGTCTCTGCATCCTTGATCACCTGGAGACGTTTGTCGCTCAAAAGCTCGTCGAAGGTCATATATCCCGCCACCACCCGTACGGCGGAGTATACCGAATCGTCCAGGCGCTGCTGCGCCGCCGCCACGGTCTTGATGCGGCGGTAGAAGGTATCCAGATCCTTGATGCGGAAAATGGCTATGGTGTCGAAAATGATGCTTTTCTTATCCGATGTTACCACCGCCACGGGATCCGCATCGTATTCTATGAGGCGTTTGGTGAATACCCGGGCGGCATCCATAAAGGGCACCTTCATGTGAAGTCCCGGCTCCGTGGTGGTTCGTACGATCTTTCCCAGCCGGAGCACCACCGCCTGTTGATCCTGGCGAACTATGAAGAACATTTCGAAGGAGAGCACCAGGGCTACTCCCGCAAGCACCAGAAGCACTACTTTCAGTATGGTCTTTTTCATGGCTCTTCCTCCTCTCTACTGTTCGGTCTTCAAAATTCTCAGAAAATCCCCGAGATTGAGCACGTTCAGCGAATCTCCCTCGCCAGTATCCACCACGAGAACCTTCATCTCGGGCCAGACGCTGTCCATATTTTCCAGCCAAAGGGTGTTCATCACCAGCTCCGGATCTCTTCGGTAGGAATCCCGAAGAGAGGTGATCCGGGCGGATTCTCCTTGCGCAATGGACACCCGTCGGTAGGCATAGGCCTCGGAATCGTTGAGAATTTTCTCTGCGGTTCCCCGGGCGGAGGAGAGAATCTCGTTCTCGTACTTCTGGGCCTCCAGCTCGAGGCGATCCTTTTCGGCCCGGGCGGAGTTCACTTCGCTGAAGGAAGCCTGGACACTCTGGGGGGGCTCCACATCCTGAAGCTGCACTGCCACCACGAAGATTCCCGTCTGAAGTTCCTTCAGCCAGGTCTGAATACCCATGCGAGCTCGGGTCTGGATTTCTTCTTTCTTGACGGTAAGCACGTCATCAAGCCCTACACTTGCCACGATCTCCCGCATTTTCGCCTCGGAAAGATCCCGGAGCATTTTGTTTCCCTCGTTCCCTCCGGGGAAATTGGTGAGAAAAAGTTCCGGCTCCGCCAACTGGAACTGTAATACCCAGTCGATCTCCACGATCTTATTATCCGACGTAAGGTACTTGGATTCCTCGGGATTATTCCGATATTTGGCGGGAGGCCCGGGATCCTCGGTGCGGTATCCGAACTCCAACCGGAAAATCTGCTCCGCCTGAATCATTACGACCTGGTCCACCAGGGGAATCTTGAAGTGAGGTCCCTGATCCCGAACGCTGACGATCTTGCCGAACCGATAGATCACACCCCGGTTTCCCGGCTGCACCATGAAAAAGGAATAGTATCCCAGGGCGAGAATGGCGAGAAGCACGATTCCCAATGCCACCAGACGGCTCCCCTGGCGGCTGACTTTCTTCCATCTCTCGGGATCCCGAGAGGGGCGGGAAGGCCGGGAGGCGGATTCCGAAGATCCTCCCTCGGTTTCCTCACCGTAGCCCTGATAGTCGTCATCATTTCCTCCGAAGGGGTTGCTCCCCCGGGATTCGCCCTTGCCAAAAACCTGAAAAACATTGGTCACCACCTTGCGGAGCTCCCTTCCTAACGGGGAGTTCGGGCGCTTCCACGCAATAAAAACAAGAATAAGAATCAAAAGCACAAGAGTGTTCATACTCCGGACTGCCTCCTTTCACATACCACACACAAAATTCTCTCCATGGAGCACCACGATCTCATGAAGCTCCTATACCGCAAGAACAATCTCCTTCGCCAGTCCCCGGAATCCCTGAAGATACTCTTTACGCTCCTTTCGCAGGGCGGAGATGATGGTGCCGTACTCCTCCCGAGACCAGTAGGTGTAAGGATCGTACTCCTTCCAATTCGACAGGGGAAGGGATTCGGGAATTTCGTACCCTAAAATGTCATCGTACCGCCATCGAAGGCTGTTTCGCAAAAGGCCCTCCACACAGGCAAAGGTAACCTCCGGGGTTATGTTTGCCCCCTGAGTGCCCCCCACACGACCGGTGCTCAATACGTAGCACTGCATGGAAGGGTTGTCCTGCAAAATCTGGAGAATCCGGTTGCCGTTCTTCTGAGGATTGTCGATCACAAAGGGATCAAACCCCACCACCCGCTTGGCCTGTCCAACCCGGGAAGGATCCTCCGCACTGGTGATGGTGGACTCTCCGAGCATGAAGTATGCCGCTCCCTGCTCGGGGGAAATCAGGCGTCCCACCGGAGGAAGCACATAGCGCCGCATGTTGAAAAGCACCACATCCACCCGGGGAAGATCGATGCGGTCCGAAGAGTTGGGGATGGCCCTCCGGGGGACCAGAGCCCGGCCGTTGGTGCTGATGGCGTGATTATCGAAGTTCACGTCTCCGTCGTCATTCACCCAGACGTTTTCGAGAATCGCCTTTTTGTGCATGGCCGCCTGGAGCAGGGGTTCCTGCTTGGAGACGTTATCCGTCTTGATGTAGAAATTTCGCTCCGTTCCCAGAGCCCGGCCATCCGAGAGGAGAAGATTGATATCGTCCTGGAGCACCTCCACCCCTTCAGGATCTTTGAAGCCGTGATCCGCCGTGGTAATGGTGGTTTTGCCGGTTCCCGAAAGGCCGAAGACCAGGAGCCCCTTCTCGGTGAGGCTTTCCGAGCCCTCCTCGCGAAGAACAACTTTTTTGCTTCCCGCATGAAGCCCCACTCCCCGCATATCCTCCCGGGCGATGTGCATGGCCATGCGAAGAGTGGCCATCTTGGTCTCCCCGTAATAATCCGTACCCAGAATGTAGGTGGCCCGCTGATGGGGAAGCACCAGAATCTTTCGCTGATGCCATTCGGGAACCACCACGGTTACCATATCCGCATAATCCTCGTCTGCGGTGGCGTAGAAGTTCCATCCGAACATCTGGGCAATCCGGGCATACCGTCGGGTAACGTAGAGATTCGCCTGAAGAGGAAACCCCGAAGACGAACCGATGCGGGAGGAAATACGAATCATCTGCTGCCACCGGAGATACTCCCATACCTGCTGCAGCAGGGAGAGTCGATCTTCGTCGAGATCGTACACCACCTCCGTAAAGGGGGCACTCCGGGAGCGAATTCGGGTAACGTAGAGAGAAGACTCCTGATTGTTCGGTATGGCCTCATGAGCCGCCAATCCTCGGAGTTCCTCCTCGGAAAGATCTCTCAAAATACTTCGGCACACGGGGTGCCGCAATCGCCGCAGAAGATGTTCCGCATCATCGAGCATTACACATTTCTCCTTCTTTTCTGTTCGTTCGCTTCGTTTTGTCGAACCGCCTTTTCGTCTCTTCGAGATCTTCCGAAGACCTTTTCCGGGAAACCCGACATCAGGCTTTCCACTGCCAGGAAAGAACGGCTCCCTGACCTCGGAGTCCCTCCAAAAGAATTTCCGCTTCTTCTTCCAGGGAAAGCGGAACGGGGAAGAGCATTTTCACCGTGGCTCCGAACTCCTGCTCCACCAGATGTTCGGGAACCTGAAGATCCTTGAGGTGGTAGAGCAGCTTCTGATGCGCATCGTACCGAACTTCCAGGGCCAGAGGCCGGGCCATCTGCTTTACCCCCACCCCCGCCAGTCGGAGCGCCCCGGAAGCGCTTTCTCCGTAAGCCTCGATAAGACCCCGAACACCGAGCTTGATACCCCCGTAGTAGCGGGTCACCACTATCAGGGTATTCGTGAGCTCCTCCCGAAGAATGGCTCCGAGAATGGGTTTTCCCGCGGTTCCCGAGGGTTCTCCGTCATCGGAATAGTATTCCCGCATGCGGGGGAACCCCACCCGATAGGCCCAACAGTTATGCGTGGCATTCCGATAGAGCTCTGAAAGCTCCCGAACTTTTTCCCGGGCCTCCTCCTCGGAACGAGCCAGGCGGACCCTACCGATGAAGCGAGACTTTTTGACGGTCTCCTCCACATCCGCCTCTTCTTTAGGTTCTCGAAAAACGTCTTCGGGCTTACTCTTCACAATTATTCCACGCCTCGCGCAAAGCCTTGTAGGTGGCCTCGATCTCCTGGGGAACCACCCGAACATCTCCGAGAACGGGCATAAAATTGGTATCTCCGTTCCAGCGAGGCACCACATGCATGTGTACGTGCCCGTCACACCCGGCTCCGGCTACCCGACCGAGATTCATGCCCACATTGAAACCCTGGGGAGAAAAAGCCTTGCGGAGCACCCTCAAGGTTCGCTGCACCAAAAGGCCCATCTCAAGAACTTCTTCCTCTTCCAGCATATCATAGGAAGCCACATGACGATACGGCACCACCATGACATGCCCGGGGTTATAGGGGAAAATATTCAAAATCACGAAACATCGCTCCCCCCGGTGAACTATCCTCGTAATATGGTCCTCTCCCCGGGAGGGAAAGTCGCAGAGGAAACAACCCGGAGTCTCCTCGTTTTTTTCTATGTAGGCCATTCTCCAGGGAGCGTAAATTCTCTCCATGCTCAGACAGACCACATCCTTTCATGCAATTTCTTCCGCATCTCTCGGGATGTTTCACGTGAAACATCCCGGAAGAGCCGCGAGAGTTTCTCCGCCTAGGAGCAGGAAATTTAAAAGTGCCTCCGAAGCTTCGAAGTTTTTCAAAGTGTTTCACGTGAAACATGGCAAACCCTTTGGGAGATGTCTCCTCACCGTGACGGGAAAGTTTTCGGAAAGAACGAAACGCACAAAAACGACTCGAGTGCCGCCGGAAAGTCTTCAATTTCTTTGCCCCACCGCAACACTTTCATCTCCTTCGAGCTGTTGCTCCCTTCAAATCCTGCCTTGGGGGAAAGGAATTGCCTCTCGTAGGACACTCCTCCATCAGCAGGGGGTCGTCCCGGAGAGTCGCAAACTCAAAGCTTCCGAAGGGGCATCTTCCAGTGAGGGCGGAACAATCTATCCAAATGTTTCCGCCGCCTTTTATTCTCTTTTATCTCTCTCTTCCCGAATGATCTTGCGAACCTCCCGAACCACGTTACAGCCTCCCAGGGCAAAAAGAACCGCGAAGATAGCGATACGAGAGGAAAGAGAAAATCCTCTTTCTATTAACTTAACATTTACATAGAAGGGAAGAATTACGTGCCCTCCCACCAGCAACGCAAGTCCCGTGATGCGCCCAAACGTTCCCACGAAGCACCTCCTCGGCATTATTTCCCGGGAAATATCTCTTCACAGGTTTTCAGGAGATGCTCCAAAAAGGCATCCCTCTCCTCACCGCAAAGGTTCATGAGCGTAATGGTGGAGCCCTTGCGTTTTTGTTCCACCCGAATCTTGAGACCGAAACGCTCCTGCATGTTCCGAACCAGGGGGTTTTCCTGAAGGGAATCCGTTTCGGAAGAATCTTCCCGGAAAGGCTCCTGGGAGTCCGTTTTTTTGATCCTCCGTACGAGCATCTCGGTCTGGCGAACGCTCAGATCCTGATCCACGATCTTCTCCGCAAGAATCCGCATCTCCTCGGGCTCAAGCCCCAGAAGGGCCCTGCCATGTCCTTCGTTGATAATTCCCTCCTGGATCATTTCCTGAAGCGCCGGGGGGAGCTGGAGAAGCCGTATCTTGTTGGCCACCCCCGAACGGCTCCATCCGAGGGATGCGGCGATTTCCTCCTGAGTCAGGCTTTTCTCCTCCTGAAGAGCGGCGATGCACGAAGCGATTTCGATGGGCGAAAGATCCTCCCTCTGAATGTTTTCAATGAGAGCGAGGATGCCTCTCTCTCGGGAATCCTCCACGAAATGAACCGGTATTCTTTCGAGCCCCGCAAGCTTCGCCGCTCGCCAACGCCGTTCTCCCGCTATGATTTCATGGGAGCCGTCCTCCCGGGAACATACCGCTATGGGTTGAAGCACCCCGTAGCGTTTGATGGAATCCGCCAAATCCTGAAGCGCATCCGCATCCATCTCTCTTCGAGGCTGTTCGGGATTCGGAGAGAGGGCATCCACCTCCAGAGAAGGAGAGGAGGGGGATGCGGAAAGATCCATCTCCGGCAGAAGGGCATCGAGCCCCTTGCCTAGTGCTCTTTTGCGAGCCATTGAGCAATCACCTCCTCCGCGAGATCGTCATAGGCCTGAGAACCCGGGCAGGAGGGTTCGTAGTAGCGCACGGGCATGCCGTGGCTGGGGGCCTCGGACAATCGAATGTTTCGGGGCACCACGGTACGGAAGACCTTGTTTCGATAGGATTTCCGTATCTCCGCCTCCACTTCCTTGCTGAGGTTGGTCCGGCCGTCGTACATGGTGAGAATGATGCCCCCCATGCGAAGATCTTCATTGAGATACCCCTGAACGAGTTTCATGGTTCGGGTAAGCTGGCTGATTCCTTCCATGGCGAAAAACTCGCATTGCAGGGGCACCAAGACCTCCGCCGCCGCCACGAGAGCGTTGATGGTAAGGAGTCCCAGAGAAGGAGGACAGTCGATGAGTACCAGTGAGAAGTCCTGAGAAAGCTCGGCAATTTTCTTTTTCAGCCGATTCTCCCTGCTCAGAGCTCCCGCAAGTTCCACTTCCGCCCCCGCAAGATCCAGAGTGGCAGGAAGGAGCGTTACCCCTTTCCAGGGAAGAGGGCAGAGCACTTCCTCGACTTTTTTCTCTCCCAGCAGAACATCGTAGACGCTTTCGGAGATCTCTCGGGGATTGATGCCGAAACCGCTGGTACAGTTTCCCTGAGGATCCATATCCACCACCAGTACCGAATAACCCCGCTCTCCCAGAGCAGCCGCGAGATTGATGCAGCAGGTAGTCTTTCCCACGCCGCCTTTCTGATTCGCCATGGCAAGCACCGTCATCTTCGTCACCACCATCTCCTTTTCTCCGCCATACCGGGACGTCGGGGATATTTCTCCGGCGCAGTTTCCGATTTGGGGAACTTTATTACGTAATGGAGCTCCCGGTCTTCCAAGGTGTAGCCGTAGATGCGGGGATCGGAAAAGCCGAGCCTCTCCCACCGGGAACCGATTTCCAGAAGCTCCTCCTTTCCCTTTTCTCCTTTCATGGCGATGAAACTTCCCCCGGGAGCCACCAGAGGAGCCGCATATTCTCCCACCACTCCCAGGTGGGAAACCGCCCGAGCTCCTGCAAGAGAAAAACTTTCCCGTTCTTTCCGGGCGAGACCTTCGGAACGTTCCGCCACCACCCGGCAGGAGGCAAGGCCGAAATAGGTGCGTACTTTTTCGAGAAAGGCCGCTTTTTTACGGATGCTCTCGCAGAGCACCACTTCCAGATCGGGACGGCAGAGAGCCCATATCATGCCGGGAAGGCCCGCCCCGCTTCCCAGATCTGCCACTTTTCCCTCCCGAGGGAGAAAGTACAGCGTGTAGGCACAGTCAGTCAGGTGTCTCTTCCAGAGTATCCCTTCTTCCGAAGGTCCCACCAGGCGGATCTGCCGGTTTTCCTCCAGAAGGATCTCCATGTATCGTTCCAGGATATCTCGTTTTCTTTCAAGCATTTCTTCGATTTTCTTCGCCCCGAGGGAATATGTTATAATGAAAATCACACCCTTTTGCAAAAAAGTCTCTCCGCCATGCGTCCTCCCATGTGCGGTTTCCAAGGAGGAATTCCTTCTTCATGACCACCATTATATATGGAAAGGTTCCCTTTATCGAAAAAAAGAAGCCCTTTCTTTTCCTTCTCCTCTTTCTTCTCCTTGGCCTTCCGGAGCTTTTCCTTTCTCCCCATGCCTGGGGAGGAGAAAGATCTCAGGCCCGGGTTCTGGAGGTGTACGACGGAGACACGGTGGTTATTCTGAATTCTTCCGGAAAGAGGGAAATTCTTCGTTACGCCGGCATGGATACTCCGGAACTCCATCATCCCCTTTTTCCCCAGGAAGAGTTCGCTCTCCGGGCATGGGAACGAAACCGGGAGCTTGTGGAAGGAAGGGAGCTGGAGCTTCTCTCCTTCGGGAGGGATCGCTATGGACGTCTTCTGGGCTATCTTTTCCTTCCTCTCGCGGAAGGACCGGTGCCCATACAGGAGATTCTCCTCAGGGAGGGCCTGGGGGTGCCCCGATACGGCTCTTTCCGGGATCCTTTTTACGACTCTTTTCTGAAGGCCTTTGAAAATGCCCGCTTATCTGGGGCGGGGTTCTGGAATCTCGCGGGAAAACGCCTCTTCACGCCCTCTCAGGTGTGGGACTCTCTTCCTTATCTCCGGGGACATTTCGTCACCCTCCGATGCGTTCCGGGAAGCTGGAAGCAAGGGCCGTCGAGAATACTCGTGCACACCGAGCATCCCCGGGTCTTTCTTTCCCTGGCTTCCCGGGAGATTCCCGATACTCTTCCGAAAAAAATGGAAGACCTTTCAGGAATTTCACATCTTTTTTTCGGGAAAATCAGCCTTTCCTACGAAGGTGCCCTGCTCCATCTTCACCATTCCTGCCAGATTTTTTAGTCTTCGAGAATTCAGAGAAGGGCACACCTTCTTTCTACTCAAGAATCTTATCCACAAATGGGCATTTTTTCCCTGTTTTTCCCAGGAGAACGTGCTCTTTATCCACAAATCTCTCCACATTTCCACAATATCCTCTGTGGAAATGTGGAGTTTTCCACATAATCAGAGCCTTTTCTCCTCTTTTCCGGGGGAGTTTCTTTTTTTCTTTCCCGAGAAAAGATGCTTCTCTCTCCCGGGGTATGTATAATGATAACAAACGGAACATCTGCCCACCCCATTTCTGGAACCACGAAAACATGATGATATGACAATATAGATATAGAGAGGGAGAGAAAATTGGCTATAACGTTCTTTCGATACGCACTACGCTTTCTTTGGGGATTTCTCCTGCTCCTCCTCGTACTTATGGGAGCCTTTGTTCTGGGAGGCCAGTTCTTTTCCTTCGGGGGAAATCTTCTTCTCCGGGGAGCGAATCTTTTCGGGGCTTCTCAGAACCTCGCCTTTGAGAGCCAAGAGGTTCGGGGAAATCCTCTCAAGGGCTACTCCTTCGACAACCTTCTCCTTACCTGGCAGGATCGCCCTCTTTTCCGGGCGGAAAGCCTGGAAATAACCTTTTCCTTCCAAAATCTTCTCCGGGGAGAATTTCCTTTGGAAAACCTGGAAATCAAAGAGTGGTTCGCGGATCTCGATGCGGCTTTGGCCATGCCCTCCTCGGAAACAGCCTTTTCTCTCGGATATCTTCCTCGAAACATTCTTCTGGAAAAGGGAACTCTTCTGCTCGCCTCCCGGGATTACGAGCTTCTCCGCTTGGGGGGAGAGCTTTCGGGAAGCACGAAGATTCTTCTCCGGGAGCTTTCCGCAGAGCTCGGCTCTCCGGATGCTCTGCCCATTTTCTTCCGGGGAGCGTTACAATTGGAAGAGGAGAGCCTTTCTCTTCTCCGGGGAGAACTTTTTCTGAAGACCACTCCTGGAGAGGGAGATCCTCATCTGCTTCTCTCGGGGGATATCCTTCCCCGGCAAAATCTGGAGCTTCTCTTTTCGGAGCTCCCCCTGGAACTGCTCGGAAAGACCTCCCTCCTGCAGGAGATTTCCCAAATTCTGGGAACTCTCCGGGGATCCCTTTCGGGGCCTGCCCGAATTGAAGGATCGCTTCCCGAGAGCTGGAACGCCGAAACGGACCTTCACATTGCCCGGGGAAGTCTCGGAGGGATCTACCTTTCCACTCTGGATCTTCAGGGATTTGGCGCCGCCCAGGGCCCTCTGGAACTTCTCTTCGAGGGACATGCCCTTTCCGGAGGCTCTCTGAAGGGTTCCCTTCTCTCTCCGGGATCCCTGGAGGAGAATCTCTCCGTGCATTTTTCGGGAACCTCCCTGGATCTCTCCCTGGGAGAGGCGGTGCATTCCGAGCTCGGGGCGCTTTCCGGAGTTCTTCCATCTCTTCAGGGTTCCTACGTCCGACAGGAGAAAAAAGCCTCGGGCAGCGTGCGTTTCTCGGATGTCCGGGGAGTCTACAAGGATTTTTCTTTCGAAAAGTTTCGGGGAGAGGTTCTCCTCTCTTCGGACAAAATAGAAGCCTCCCTGGAGGGGCTTTTGGAACATCTCCCCGTTACGGGAGAAGGAACGGTACTCCTTGGAGAGGGGCTCCCTCCCGAGCTGGATATGGTGTTTCGCTCCCCCGGCATGCCCCTGCACCGACTCAAGGGAATTCTTCCGGATCTGGAGCCTCTCCGTCTGGAAGGAAACCTTGCCTGGGAAGTGGCTCTTCGGGGTTCTCCGAAAAACCCCACGGCTTCCGCAAAGCTCTATTCCCAGAGAATACGGATTCGAGGAGAGCTTTTGGAAGCCCCTGAAGCCACGCTGCTCTATGAAAATGAGACCCTCTTTCTTGAAAAGGCCCGGATTTCCTGGAAGGATGTGCTTCTTGAAGGGCAGGGAGAGATCCGTAATCTCCTCGGAACCCGGAATATGAAGATTCAGGCCTCGGCGCTTCCTCAGGGAAACCGCTGGGCCCGGGAGGCCCTTTCTCCGGAAGTGCGGGAATTTTTCGCCCCCCAAAAAGGAGGAAAACTATCCCTTCTTCTGGAGGGAACTCCGGAGAACCCCAAGGGATCCCTTTCGGGGATCCTCCCTCGGATAGAAACCCCTCTGGGAACTACCGGAACAGGCTCGCTGGAAGCGGCCATAACCTCCCGGGGAGTACGGATCTCGTCTCTTTCGATTCCGCTCCTGCAGGGAGAATTCAAGCTCGGAGGATCCCTGGAGCGTACCCCCTCCGGAGGGCTGCAATCCTCCCTGGACGGACATATCCGGAACATCTCCCTGGATCCCCTGGAAGCCTCGGGAATACCCCTCAAGGGAACCCTGGAAGGGCAGTTCCGGCTTCGGGGCTCCGAGAAAAATCCGGTGCTCTCCTTTTCCCTTACCTCCCCGGAACTGGCTTTTCAGGAGTACCGGGGAAACCGCATCTCCTGCCAGGGATCCCTCTCGGCGGAAACCCTGGAACTGGAAGAGCTTTCCCTCGCTTTCTGGGACGGCAGGGCACGCCTTCGGGGTACCTTGGGGCCCTTGGACAGAGATCCCCGGTGGAACCTTGACGGAGAATTCCACGAAATCGATCTCATGAACACCCAGGATCTGCTAGATGTGGCCCAGGTCTATCTCAAGGGCACCGGAAACGGAACGCTCTCCCTCCAGGGCCCTCTGGCATCTCCGGAAATTCTCGTGAACCTCTCCTCTCCCAAGCTGCTTCTCAACAGCCTCGCCTTCGAGGATGTTTCGGGAACACTTCAGATCTCTCCGGAGGAAATTCGCCTGGATCCCCTGGTGGTTCATGCGGGAGGATCTCCCCTGGAGGTTTCCGTGATGGTCCTTCCCGAAAAATCCTGGGACACCTCTTTCTCCGTCCGAGGAGAGGCCCTGAATTTGGAGTCTCTTCTCACAAGCTGGGAGCTCTTTCCCGAGGATCATCCCTTCTTTCCCCGGGGCATTCTGAAACTCCGGCTCCAGGGAGACGTACGGAAAGGAGAGCTTCTGGGAAAGGGACACCTCTCCTCTCCGGAAATCTTCGGAGGCGATCTCCGGGGTACGAATCTGGATCTTCCCTTCGTCTTCGACAACCGGGCCTTTACCCTGGAGAAGGGTTCCCTCGCGCTCTACGACGGAATTCTTCACGGAGAAGGAGCCCTGGACTATTCCCAGAAACCCGCCCTATGGAGGGCCCATCTCTGGGGAGAAGAAATTCAGGTCGCTCCGCTGCTCCGGGATCTCTATCCCATGAGCGGAGACATCTCGGGAACCGGCACCTTCGACCTCACTCTCAAGGGCCCCGCAAACTACGTCTTCATGACCACCGGCGAGGGCAACCTCAACATTCGGGAGGGAGCCTTTTCGGGATTTCCCCAGCTTGCTCCGCTTCTGGCGAAATCCCAGAGATCCGAGCTGGACTTCGCCTCTCTCCAGGTTTACTTCTCCGTGGATGGAAGAATTCTCTACTTCGTTCCCGGAAGCCGCCTCACCGCTCCTCCGGGACATCCCATCTATCGATACTTCTCGGCGGACGGCTTTCTTCCCTTCACGGAGAAGCCCATGAACATCAACTGCCTCACCGAGGTGAACGCTCCCGCCATCAACGCCTTTCTGGGAGCCTTTGCGGGTTTCCTCGAAACGGTCTTTCTCGCCGAGGACATCACCCAGCTGGGAAATATAACCCAGGCGGTGGAGGACGCTCTTTTGGGAGGAATTTTCGGGGGGCTCTCGAAAAGCGACTTTCGGGAAATTTCCTTTTCTCTGAAGGGAACCATGGAGGAACCCGAACTGGCGAACCTTTCCATCGCCACCAAACAGAAGAAGGCCTTTCTGCTGAATCCTCAGGACAGAGAAAAGGGAGACAAGGGACCGGACTTCAAGTTCACCTTCTCCTTCCCCACCGGGGAGGGTAAAAAAACCAGCGATGACATTTCGGGACAGCTTACGGATCAAATCTTCGAGCAGGCCATCAAGCAGATACTCCCTTGATGAGATTACAACGAGCCTTCACTCGCGTTCCACAAGGCTCCATTCTGCTCGGGCAAAGGAAACACCAAAATAAAAAATTCACTTATTAAACGCTTCGGGATGCGTTATAGGTACCGTCGCTCTCAAAAGACCCCTGTCACTTGCCTAGGGTTCACATAAGCCAGTCTTTGGGAGATCTCCTTCGAAAAACTTTGTATTCTTGACAAAACTATGGAATAATAACGGAGTGTCTTGCCAAAAAAGTAGCCCTCAAGCTCTTTTTCAGCTACAATACCTTCTCTCCCGGGAAAGAAACCATACTTCCCGCGAAGCCACGACGACCATCCACGAGGCAGAGGAAGTGAACGTTCATGCTACTTATCACCACGGCACACGTGAAGGAAAATATGGTGCTCGCCCATCCCATTCTCAATCCCAACGGAGCGATCCTTCTGGGAGAGGGGGCATTGCTCACGGCCTCCCGAATCCGCCGCATTCGAGAACTGGGCATCGGGTTCATCTACGTGGAGGATGACCGTTTTCCCGACATCGCTTCGAACTGGGTAATCCGGGAAGAAACCTACCGAAAGGCCATGAGCGATCTGGACACCCTTTTTCAGACCACCTCCAAAGCTGCGGACAGATATGTGCTTCTTGCGGATATGAGGGAGATCCACAGCGTGTTCCGGCAGATTCTGAACGATATCTTCTCCCTTTCGGGAAAGACCCTCATACACTTCATCAACTCCCGGAGCATGTTGAACAACCTCTTCGAACACTCGGTGAACGTGGCTTTTCTGAGCCTGGTGATGGGAAAACGCCTTGGCCTGGCCTACATGCAGATGTACAACCTCGGCCTTGGAGCTCTGCTCCACGACATCGGCAAGGCTGTGCTCCCCAAGGAAATCCTCGATCCTTCGCATCGGCTCGTTCCCGAAGAAGAGGAACTTTACCGCATGCACCCCCGAACAGGTTGGGAACTCCTTTCGGGACAGGAATTCATTTGGCCCACCGCCCGCATCATCGCCCTCCAGCATCACGAATTCTGGAACGGATCGGGCTATCCTTCGGGGCTTTCGAAGCACGATATCCATCTTTTCTCGCACGTCGTCTGCATCGCCAACAGTTACGACACCATGATATATCCTTCCCGAGAATATCCGACCCCTCGCCTTCCCAGCGAAGCTTACGAGCACATTCTCCGGAACCGGGGAGTTCTCTACGATCCTCAGGCGGTCTCCATCTTCTCGGAGAGCGTGGCAAAATATCCCGTAGGAACCTGGCTCCGTCTCTCCACGGGGCATTTGGGAATGGTCATTTCCATCGACACCTATACGGGACTTCCCAAGGTACGCTGTTTCTGGCATCTTAACTTCGGAACCATGAAAAGCCCCGTGGAAATCGACCTTCGGGAAACTCCCGTGGACGTGGTGGAAGTCTTTTTCGACGAACCTCAGCTGGAACGTTTCTCTGACAAATCTCTTGATAACAATGAAAGCGAGTGAGCAGTTTTTTATGAAAAAAGTTATTTCCTGTGTAGCCTTCGATCTCGATGGCACTCTCCTCCGCTCCGACGGAACCGTTTCGAAACGAACAAAGGAAACGCTTATTCTTCTCCAAGAACGAGGATGCCTCTGCACCATCGCCACGGGACGCATGTTCCGTTCCGCCCAAACCATAGCGAAAGATCTCTTCCTCTCGGGTGTTCCCCTCGTCACCTACAACGGTAGCCTCGTGAAGACCCCCGGCGAGGATATTCCCCTCTTCGCCCGGGGCATTCCCGCCGAAGTGGCGGGGAAACTTCTTCGATTCTGCAAAGAGCGTGGCTGGTACGTCCAGAGCTATCTGGAGGATCGGCTCCTGGTGGAAAAAAAGAGCTACTGGACGGAATATTACGAAACCCTGGCGGAAGTGGAGGCCTTTCCCCTGGGAGAAGCCTTCTTCACTCCATCCCGGGATCCCCTGAAAATCCTTCTCGCCGCCAACAGCGAGGAGGAACATGCCCTCATGGTCCGTACTCTCACGGAGCATTTCGGAAACCATCTCTTTCTTGCGGGATCCCATACTCCAAAAGCCCGGTTTCTCGAAGTGGTGGCCCGGGGAATAGATAAGGGCAAGGCCCTGGAAAGGCTCTGTGAAGCCCGGGGGATTTCTCCGGAAGCAACTCTGGTCTTCGGAGATTCCGAAAACGACGTACCCCTCTTCGAAAGTGCCGGAGTGAGCGTGGCCATGGGAAATGCCACTTCCTCCATTCGCGAAAGAGCCACCTTCGTCACGGAAAGCAACGACCGTGATGGAATTCCCCTCTTTATCGAAAATCATTGGGAGGAGTTCTCTTTCGAAGCTTCCGGAATCTCTCGATCCGCCTGAGAAGTTCCTGCAAATCTGCGAAAGAATACTTTCGGGCCCTTGAGACAATCTCCTTTCCCAAGGGCACAGGATATGTATTCTCTAAAAAATGCCGGAAAAACCTCGCGAGGTTTTTCCGGCATCTCGTATTCGAACCATACGTAAAGATCCTGGCGTCCTTGCCCGTACTCCCGAGAATGATTTCGCATTTCCTCGAATCTCCCCGGCATATAAACCCTATTGAGGAAGCGTTCCCTCCACCCCTTCCACAAACCAATTCATGGAAAGGATCTCTTCGTCCGAGGCGCTTCGCCCCTCGGGAACCGTAACCTCTCCCTCCTGATTTCTGATGGGCCCCGTGAAAACATCCCAGACTCCGGAAAGGATTCTCTCCTTCTCCGATGCCACCAGCTCCTTCACTGCATCCGGTACATCCTCACCGAAGGGGGCGAGATCCACCACACCTTCCTTGAGGCCCCACCAGATATGTTCACTCTCCCAGGAGCCTTCCACGATTCTGCTCACCGTATGAATGTAGATCTTACTCCAATCCCAGATGGGAGCGGTAAGATGCCTGGTGGGAGCATAGAGACTCATGTCGTTGTTATATCCCACCACGTACACTCCCGCCTCTTCCGCAATCTGCGGAACCGCTCCGGAATCCGCATGCATGGCAAGCACATCCGCTCCTTCGTCAATAAGGGCTCTGGCAGCCTCCTTCTCTCGCCCTGGGTCGAACCAGGAAAAAAGCCACACCACCTTTACGACTGCTTTTGGATTAACTCTCCGCACTCCCAGGGTAAAGCCGTTGATTTCCTGGATAACTTCGGGAATGGGATGAGCCGCCACGTAGCCTATCACGCCCTTCTCGGTCATGCTTCCCGCCACGAGCCCCGAAAGATATCGGGCCTGATACATGCGACCGAAGTATGTGCCCACATTTTCTCCCTGTTTATACCCCGAACAGTGCATGAAACAGACGTCTTTATGGTGCTTGGCTGCTTCCTGGACGAAATCCATGCATCCGAAAGAGGTGGCGAAGATAAGCCTCGATCCGTTCCGCACGAGGGTATTCATTACTCGAACAGAATCAGAACCTTCAGGAACTCCCTCTACCACGACACTCTTCAATCCGGGGAAGGCTTTTTCCATTTCCCTGCGCCCCTTGTCGTGCATAAAGGTCCATCCCCCGTCTCCCACAGGGCCGAAGTACACGAATCCGGGCTTCAAATTCTCCACGGAAACCGCTTCCATTCCGAAAACACCGTTTCCGAAAAAACAGTAAAGGAAAACCAGAAAAAGCACCACAAAACCTTTTCTCATTCCTCACGCCTCCTCGATGGAAAGAAATGGAAATACGCTTGTTCCAATACGGTCTACTTTTATTCCCGGATACCGCTGTTCCTTCCGTGCCAGAGCATTCCCAGAAAAGCGGTAATAGGAACCGTGAGAAGAAGTCCCGCAGTTCCCGCAAGGCTTCGCACAAGCTCCTCCGCAATGCTCGGATTGTTGAGAAAACCGATAAGGGAAATTCCCGATTCCGCCACGAGAAGCACGAAGGGAAGAGCGCTCCCCACATAGGCCAGTATCAACGTATTGATCATACTTCCCAGCACTTCCCGCCCCGCTCCGATACCTGCCTTCCAAAGTCTGGAAGGAGGAATTCGGGGATCGTAGTTCACCAGCTCTCCCATGGTGGCGGTAACGGATATACCCACGTCGAGCACCGCTCCGATGGAGCCGATGATCACCGAAGCGAGAAGAATTCCCCGGAGGGAGAGATGCGGGAAAATGCTCGAAAGAAGAGCTCCTCCCTCTCCCGCAAGTCCCGTAAGCTGCCAGAGCCAGACGAGAAACCATCCGAGAAAAAATGCCGCCAAAGCTCCTCCGGCAGAACCCAGAAAAGCCACGGGCCACCAGCTTTTTCTCCGCACCACCAGAACCACCGTAAGGGCGGAGATGAGCAGTACCGCCACCAGAGCATAGGGTACGGGAGATATGCCGTGCTGCAAAAGGGGAACATACCAGTAAAGAAGCACCCCCAAAGATAGAAGCAGCCCCAGAAGAGCCCGGAATCCCGCCATACCCGCACTTGCCATGAGAGCTCCCAGGGCGGCAAAAATCAGCATCACCACCCAGGGAGCTCGGAAGGAGTCGCTGATATAGTATTGATACTCCCCATCGGGAAAAAGGTCCGCCAGAAGCACGTAGGCTCTTCCTTCCCTCAAGGGTACCCCTCCGTCACGAAGCTGTTCCAGCGTGATGGAAAGATACCTCCCCCGCTCCTTTCCCGAGAGAATTTTAAGCACCACCTCCAGCCGGTCTACCTCCCATCCCTCGGAAGAAGGCTCCTCTTCCCGGAGAGATCCCATCTCGGGCGGTTCTTCAGAATCTTCGAAACTCTCGGGCTCTTTCTCCTCCTCTTCCCCGGAATACTTCAACGATTCGAGACGCACCAGATTGCTCTCCTCGGGCCATCGAGAAAGCATGATAAGGTACGTGAAACCTCCTCCGGCAAGAGAAAACAAAAGAACCAGCAACAGCCGCAAAAGATATCGCTTCGCCACGCCCCAGCTCTCCCCTCTCAAGATTCCATGCTCTTCCGCAAGAGATCGCCCAGATTAAGCCTGGGCGTCTGCTGTTGATCCGCCGCCCGAATTCCTCCCACCAGGGTATCTCGAATCTCCATCTCTCGATAGGAAGAGGGATAGTACAGTGCCGCAGCATCCTCGTGCCCTCCTCCTCGGATTTTTTTGCCGTCCTTGAGAAGTCCCACGAGCTTTCCCGCCAGACCATCCCGGCTGCGCAGCGAAATTGCCCAGTCACCCCGCATTTTTTTGTTCGCCACCGCCACGATCCGGGGAGGAGCATCTCCGTGATCGAGAAGGAGGCCGCAGAAATCCGAAACGTCTCCGAATTCAAGAAGGTCAGGGCCTACCCACACAAGATCCTTTCCCGAAAGAAGCACCTTTTCTCTGGCCCGGGAAAATCGCTCTTCCTGGTTCTTCACGAAAAGGCTCGCCACCCGATGCTCCCAGGAGGTAAGCTTTCCCGAGGGATCCCCCACAAGACGGGAGAAAACGCTCCAGGGGCCCGAAAGAGTTACCAGGGCCTGCCAGAGTCGGGCCTCTTCGCGTTCTCCAAGCCAGAGATCCCTATCGTTGGCGATATCCACAAAATCCTCCAGAAGCCGTACCCGCCCTATTCTCTCCTTCTCCCAGGGTTGCTCCAAAACCCAATTGTAGTACACCCGGGCGGCGCAGCAGGAGGTATCTACTCTATTCCAGGGACGGTTGCCGAAACGCTCCAGAGTAGTCTGATGATGATCGAAAAGAAAGGGTTCTTCTCCCCGATAGGTCTGGTCGATGAGGTCTGCGGTTCTCTCCTTCTGGCAAATGAGATCCAATACCAAAAGGTTCCATTTATCCTGAAATTGCAACCCCTCGGCAATACATTCGTCCACTTCGTGATATCCCGTAAGTATCACCCGGGGAATACCTCCCCAAGGTGTATGAGCATACCAGGCCACCGCCGCAGAGGCTACGCCGTCAAGATCGGTATGACTCACAATAAAAGGTACTCGTTCTTCCATATCGAACCTCTCCTATCAAGTTGTCCACCATTGTGGAAAAGATGTGGATAAGTTTTTCCATGCTCTTATCATGGTTTGTCACGAAACATCAGTTTTCTTCATCGCTTTACCGCAATCACTTAAAAAGCACCTTTCAACCATCTATACACTATCCACACCCCTTTTTTTTGGCCTCTTCCTGTGGATAACTCTATTATCTTCCCTCCGAGTATGATACTATAGCTTTCCGCATTCCCAAGACGAGGTGACTTTTGTGGATAAAAACATTAAGGATTTGTGGATAACTCTCCACACCCACGCACGGAACGAGATGCAGAATCAGAACGCTTCGGTGTGGCTCGATACGTGCGAACCCATATCTCTGGAGAAGAACGTGCTTGTTCTCGATACGGGCAACCTTTTCGTGAAGGAACAGATTCAGAAAAATCTTCTTCCGGAGTTGGAAGATTTGGCCCGTTCCCTGGGAATAGCAGAAAAAATATCCCTTCAGGTAACCATGAGCGTTCGAAGCACCGAGGAGCAGACCAGGGCGGAGCAGCTTACCCGTCCCTCCTACTCCATGAAGACAGGGCTCAATCAGAGCTACGAATTCGAAGCCTTCGTGGTGGGAAAATCCAACCGTCTCGCCCATGCGTCAAGTCTTGCGGTGGCTCAGAATCCCGGATCCGCTTATAACCCTCTTTTCATTTGGGGAGGAGTGGGGCTCGGAAAGACCCATCTCATGCATGCCATCGGTCATTACGTTCTCGAAAACGCTCCCCAGGCCAAGGTTTCCTACGTGAGTTCCGAAAAGTTCACCAACGAGCTTATCAGCGCCATCCAGAACAACCGAACCCAGGATTTCAAAAACCGCTACCGCACCATGGATCTGCTTCTCATCGACGACATCCAGTTCCTCGCCAACAAGGAGAGCACCCAGGAAGAATTCTTCCACACCTTCAACAGCCTCTACGATGCAAAAAAACAGATCGTCATCAGCTCAGACAGGCCCCCGAAGGAAATCCAGAGCATCGAAGAACGCCTGGTAAGCCGCTTCGAATGGGGACTCGTGATGGATATCCAGCCTCCGGATCTGGAGACCCGGATCGCCATTCTCAAGAAAAAAGCGGAGTTTCGAAATTTCGTGGTTCCCGACGAAGTAGTGTATTTCCTTGCCCAGAACATCCCCAGCAACATCCGGGAGCTCGAGGGAGCCCTCAATCGCACCATGGCCTGTGCCCAGCTCAGCTCCGAAGCCATCACCACGGAGAACGTGGCGAACTGGCTCAAGGACACCCTTCGGACCATTTCGAAGGATCCCGTCACCATCGAACGAATTCAAGAACTGGTAAGTGAAGCCTTTAACGTAAAGCTTGACGACCTGGCGGGAAACAAGCGCACCGCAGATATCGCTCTGGCCCGGCAGGCAGCCATGTACCTCGCCAGAGAGATGACCGATGCCAGTCTTCAGCAAATCGGAAGAGCCTTCAAAAAAAAGGATCACACCACGGTACTCCACGCATGCCGGCGAATCGAAGAACTTACAAAGAGCGATCTGCATGTGCATAAGTTGGTGGATGCGGTCCGGAATAAGCTGTAGAAAGTATGTGTTTTCTTTTGTGGATATGTAGGGGTTTTTCCGATTTCCCCAAAAATATGTGTATAGAGTGTACAACTTCTCATGTATTTCCACAAAGATATACACCGCGGAACTTCTTTAAGCTCTAGAAGAAAATCCTTTATACACCGTATCCACACCACCTGCTACTATTACTTCTTATTTTCAATATCTAGATATATTGTGAAAGGACGGAGATCCTCTTGAAGTTGACCATCCATAAACCGGACTTTATCAAGCGATGGAACATGGCGGAACGCATCACCAGCTCCTCCAACGCTATTCCCAGCCTCGGAGGGATTCTCTGTACCCTTCATGAGGGAAACGTTTTTCTTCACGCCACGGACTTGAAAACCTCCTTTACCTGTTTGGCGGAAGGGGTTTCTCTCGAAGATTCCGAGGAGGGCCGGGTCATTTTTCCCACCAAGGTGGTGGGGGATCTTTTCAAAAAAGCTCCTTCCGAAACCTTTACCGTATCTGTAGAACATGAAAAGGCCCTTATGAAATCGGGAAAAAATGTCTATCGCTTTACCACCTATCCCGTGGAAGATTTTCCTAAAATTCCTTCGGCGGAACATGCCCGGCCTCTTTGTAAAATTTTATTGAAAGATCTTGCGCGTCTCATCGAGGAGGGATCCTTTGCGGGATCCGTCGGAGAGGAGTATCCCCAGTATCTTAGCGGAGTTTCTCTGCGAATTCGGGATCATCGGATAACCTTGGCGAGCACGGATATTCGAAGAATTACCCTTTCCCGGGCTTTTCTCGAGGACGTATACGAAGAGGACGTGGATGTGGTGCTTCCCGTAAAGGGACTCCGGGAACTTCAGAGGGTGGTGGCCATGGTGGATGACCAGGAGAGCATGGTGGAGCTCCTCATGGGCGATACCCAGGTTTTTTGCCGGGCGGAGAATGTGGTGCTTTCGCTTTTGCGCATGGATGTGCGTTTTCCCCCTTACGAAAATCTCCTGGAACGGGCTCGAACTACCTGGATGGTGACGGAGCGTACTCTTCTGCTGAATGCCATGGAACGTTTGGATATTCTCGTTCGGGACGGTACCCGGATGGTGATTTTTCAGTTCTCCCCCGCCGGAGAATGCACCATGGCGGCATTTTCCCCAAATGTAGGAGCTGCGGTGGAGCACGTGGCGGGGGAGATCGACGGAGAACCTCTGCAGCTTGCGTTCAACTCCCGTTTTTTGTTGGACGGTCTCAAGGCCCTTCACGGAGAGATGGTGCAGTTTTCCCTTAACGGATCCACGGGGCAGCTCACCATGTTTCGTCCCGATGATGATAACTATCGGTATGTGGTGATGCCCATCGATTTGCAGCAGCAGGATCACGAACGCTTCCGCCGGGATATGCTTTCCGTTCAGGAGGAAAGGGATGGTTATTTCGAAGAAGTTTCCGAAGAGATTTCCGAAGAATGAGTTCTTCGACTGACCGATGTATCTCAGTTCTCTCGAATTACGACGGTTCAGAAATCTTCATGACGGAAGGTACGCCTTTTCTCCGGGGCTTACCCTCATACGGGGAGAGAACGGTGCGGGAAAGACCAACCTCCTGGAGGCGCTTTCCCTTCTTACCGGATGGGGTACCTTTCCGGGCCGAAAGGTAGGGGATGTTCCCCGATGGAATTCTTCCGAGAAAGCCTTTTTGGGAGCCGGGTTCGAGGGGGAGTATTTCCTGGAAGTGAAGAGCGAAGTGGGAAGACAGAATCTTCTTCGGTGCGGCTCCCGGCGCTGTACCGCCGGAGATGTCCGCTCCCGGATTTCGGCACTTTTTTTCCTCCCCTCGGATATGGAGCTGGTGGAAGGATCTTCTTCGGTGCGCCGCCGTTTTTGCAATCGCCTTTGTGCCCTTCTTCACCCCTATTATGCAGAAAAACTTTACGAATATAAAAGGCTGCATCGGCAGAAAACGTCTCTTCTTCGGCAAGGCCGGAATACTTCCGGAGTAGATCGCCTTCTCGTTCCTTCCGGAGCATGGCTTTGGGAGATCAGGGAAAAGGCTTTGAAGCTTTTCGTGAATAGAGGACTTTCTTCGGTGGGATCCATGCTTTCTTCTCCGGTGCGGGTAACCCTTCTTCGAGGGGGTGGAGGATTGCACGAAAATCCTCAGGAGGACTTTGCCCAAAGTCTGGAGCGCCACGCTCAGGAGGAGCGCCGAAGGGGCCGGGTTCTTCTGGGGCCTTCCGGGGATGACCTGCTTCTGGAGGTTCGGGAGCGCCCCGCCTCGGTGGTGCTCAGCCGGGGACAGCGACGCCGGCTTGCCCTGGCTCTCATGCTCGGTATGGGATATCTCGTGGAGGCCTCGTGCCGCCGAAAACCTCTCTTTGTACTGGACGAGGTAACGGCGGAGCTCGATATGCCTGGACGATCCCTTCTTTTCGAAGCTCTCGAGGCTCCGCAATGGCAAGTTTTGGCAGCTACTGCGGAACCCTTTTGGAAGGATTGGCCCGGAAGAGTCCGCTCTCTTCGGGAGGGAGTTCTTTCCGAAGAGGAGTAGAAATCTTGTCTGGGACATCTTCGGAAGAGGGGCTGGCAACATCCCCGGGTGCTCCAAGATATTATTGATTTTTAATAGTATATATGAAGGAAGATGACTATTCCATGCCCCAAGAATACGATGTAATCGTTGTAGGAGGAGGCCATGCGGGATGCGAAGCCGCTCTGAGCGCTGCCCGGATGGGATGTGCCACCCTCATGATCAATCTTTCCCTGGATAATGCGGCTCTCATGGCGTGTAATCCCTCCATCGGAGGCCCCGCCAAGGGACATCTTACCCGGGAGATCGATGCCCTGGGAGGAGAGCAAGCCCGGGCCACGGATGCCTCTACCCTGCATATCCGATGGCTCAACACCTCCAAGGGGCCTGCAGTGCGCTGTCTTCGCTCTCAGTGCGACATGCGGCGCTATACGGGATATTTCATGGAGCTTCTGGAACGGGAGCCGAACCTCTCGGTCTTTCAGGCCCTTGTGACGGATCTTCTCGTGGAAGGCGGAACTATCCGGGGAGTGCGGACCCGCATGGGAGTGTCTTTTCTCGCTCCCCGGGTGATTCTCACCACCGGAACCTACCTGGGAGGAAAAGTGCACATCGGCCTTTCGAGCTTCGATTCAGGCCCTCTGGGAGAGATGCCCGCCCTGGGACTTACCGCCTCTCTCCGGCGGGAGGGCTTCGAGGTGGTGCGCATGAAAACCGGTACTCCTCCCCGCATAGCGGCGCATACGGTGGATTGGAAAGCCCTGGACGCTCAGGAAAGCGCCGAGGAGCCCCTTTGTTTTTCTCATTGGAACGAAGGAAAACGCTACTCCGGCGTTGCGTGCTATCTTACCCGGAGCACTCCGGAGACGCACGAGATTATCCGGGGGAATCTGGATCGCTCTCCCCTCTATACGGGGGTTATCGAGGGAGTGGGGCCCCGGTACTGCCCCTCCATCGAAGACAGGGTGGTGCGCTTTCCCGACCGGGAGGGACACCAGGTTTTTCTGGAGCCCGTGGCGAAGGATAGCGTGGAGATCTACATGCAGAACTTTTCCAGCAGCCTTCCCTTCGATGCCCAGGAGAAGATGGTACATTCCCTCCGGGGATGTGAAAAGGCGTGGATTCTTCGTCCCGCCTATGCCATCGAATACGATATGATGCCCCCCACCCAGCTTACGGGATGGCTGGAAACCAAGAAAATCCGAGGACTCTTCTGTGCGGGACAGATCAACGGCACTTCTGGATACGAGGAGGCTGCCGCCCAGGGGCTTTTGGCGGGAATCAATGCGGTGCTCACGCTTCGGGGAGAGGAGCCTCTGCTTATCGAACGTTCCCGGGGATACATGGGGGTTCTCGTGGACGATCTCGTTACCCGGGGAACCAAAGAACCCTATCGTATGCTTACGAGCCGCTGCGAATACCGTCTTCTTCTGCGGCATGATAATGCGGATACCCGGCTTGCTCCTCTGGGACGAAAACTGGGATTGATCGGGGATGATCAATGGAAGGTGCTTCAGGAACGATGGAAGTGCCTCGAAGAGGAGCGGGAGCGGCTCCGGAAAACCCGGATTTCCCCTACCCCCGGGGTAAATCAGGTGCTTGTCCGGGAGGGAAGTATTCCCCTGGATGAACCCTGTACCGCGGAGGAACTTCTTCGGCGCCCCGAGATTTCCTACGATGCGGTGGCTCAGCTGATTCCTCCGGCGGAGCCCCTCTCCGAGGAGATTCGCCGCCGGGCGGAGGTGGAGATCAAGTACGAGGGATATATCGCCAAGCAGCTTCGTCAGGTAGAGCGAATGGAAAAGATGGAGCATTTCCGCATTCCCCGGGAGTTCGACTACACTTCCGTAAAGGGGCTTCTTTCGGAGAGTCGTCAGAAGCTGCAAGAGCTTTGTCCCGCCACTCTGGGGCAGGCGAAGCGCATTTCCGGAGTGACTCCTGCGGACGTACAGCTTCTGTGGATTGCCCTGGAAGCTCATCGTCGAGGAAATCGTGGCTAAAAATCCCCGATTTTTCGGAGCCACCCCTCTGCACCAACTTCTTTGGAAGACCCTTCCTCCCGAGGTTCGGGGAGAGCTTTTTCTGCGGGATATCCGGGAGGCCTGGGAACGGCTTGTGGAAGGCCCCCTGGGAAAGTGTACCGCCCCTCTCAAAATTCGGGAGACCGTTCTCTTTGTTGTGGCGGCCCATCCTCCGGGAGCTCAGGAGATGCAGTTTCAGGAACGGGGAATTCTTCGAAAGATCAATCGGGAATTTTCTCTGGAACTCTCCCGGATGCGGATAAGCGTGGGAAATCTTCCTCCCAGGGAAATTTTTCGAGAAGATCCCGAAGCCGCACGAAAAAAGACCTCCTACTCCCTTTCCCGGGAGGAGATTCGGCAGGAAGAAAAGAACTTCGATCTTTCATCGGAAAACGAAAATCTTCAGCGTTCTCTGGCGGAACTTCGGGTAATTTATAAAAAACGTTTCGGAAAATAGCCTTTATTCTGGTATTTGTCCTCTTTTGAGGTATACTGGAATGCAACGTTTTGTAGGTTGCAGCATCTCTTCGAAAGCTTCCCGGACACGGGGAAAAACAAAAAAAGCGGAGAATGCGAAGAGCCTAACGACACTGTGAAAAGAGGGAGAATGTATTGAACTATCCTGTACTGAACTTGGGAAAACACCAGCCGAAATATCCTCTCATCCAGGGAGGGATGGGGGTTAAAATTTCGGGAGCACAACTCGCAGGAGCCGTTGCGAAAGCGGGAGGCGTGGGAACCATCGCCAGCGTGGGCCTTGCCTGCGATTCCCCCCACTATACGGGGAGAAACTACTTCGAAGCCAACAGTAAAGCCCTGGCGGAGGCTCTGGCGGAAGCCCGGCGGATCGCTCCTTTCGGAGTTATTGCGGTGAACTGCATGACCGCCCTGACGGATTTCGTGGATCACGTGCGCACTGCCTGCGAAAACGGTGTAAACGCCATCATTTCCGGAGCGGGACTTCCCCTGAACCTTCCGGAGCTTACCAAAGATTTTCCCGATGTGGCCCTGCTTCCCATCGTAAGTTCTCTTCGGGCTCTCAAGATTATCGTCAAGAAGTGGTCTCGCAGCTATGACCGGCTTCCCGATGCCATCGTGGTGGAAACTCCCCTCCATGCGGGAGGGCACTTGGGAGCCACCAAAATGTCCCAGGTGGAAGATCCGGATTTCTCCCTGGAGACGGTGATTCCGGAGATCATCGGATATCTTCGGAACGAAGTGAAGGTAGACGTTCCCGTCATCGGCGCCGGAGGCGTCTGGGATCACGGGGATATGATGCGGGTTTTTGAGCTTGGCGCGAAGGGAGTCCAGGTGGGAACCCGCTTTGCCTGTACCGAAGAGGGGGATGCAAGCCTTCGGTTCAAGCAGGCCTATCTCGATGCCACCGAGGAGGATGTGGTGCTTATCAAGAGCCCCGTGGGCATTCCCGGAAGGGCTATCCGCAATCCCTTCGTGGCGCGGTATCTTGAGGGAGACGTAGAAAGCAAGCCCTGTATAGCCAACTGCCTTACCCACTGCTCCTATCGAAACGACCGCACCGCCTTCTGTATAGCCCAGGCTCTGGTGGACGGCTACCAGGGAGATTGGGAACACGGTCTCTTTTTCTGTGGGGATAACGTGCATAAATGTACGAAAATCGAAAAGGTGGAGGAGATTTTCCGAGATTTCTTCCCCGCCTAGCCAGGATACAGTACGGGAAGAATGTTTCGAGAAGTTCGGGGAAACGTAGGAAACATAAGGACTTTTCCTACGTTTCCCCGGCGGAATATCCCGAACTCCTCCTTGTGAGCCGGGACCATCTCCCCCTTTTTGAAGATCTGAAAAGGTATTATGCTACAGGCAGTACGAGCCTGCGTTTGGCATACGATAAAGGAGGGGATGCGGTTTGGCACAATCCATGAACCTCGATTCCGCGGAATATAACGTATTCAAGGCCTTCTGGGGATACGTTCTCATTCGTCATCATGAGGGATACGAAACCCTTCTGTATGCGGGGATTCTTACCAAGGGAAGTTTGCGCTCCTTCGTAACCTGGCAGGGGGATCCCGGGGAATTCGGCATTATGATAAAGGATGAGGCTCCTCTCCAGACCATGCTGGAGCATATCGAAACGCTTTCCAATAATGCCTCTTCTCCGGAAAACAATCTTTACGTCCAGAGCCTCAGGAAGTACTGCACCGACAAGCTCTGGATGGTGAAGTTCCGTCGGGATGATGCGGATACGGTGATACGCCATCAGCTTCAGGATTATCTTTACGAAAGAACCCAGAGCCACTGCATCGTCTTCGTCCGGGTTCGTCCGGACGTGGGAGTGAAAGAACTTGAGGAGCTTCCGAAGTTTTTCACGGATCCCCTCTTTCAAAAGGAGGAGCCCCAGGAAGAGACCTTCGGAGAGGATGCGCTTTTCGAGGAAGATCTCGAAGAACTCAAAGAAGAGGAGGGATCCCTTCAGGTGCGAATCTCCTGCTCTCCCGTGGTGGATCCCATCCGGGGTGTTCCCGCAGGAGAGGTTCTTCCGGGAGATATCGTCTGGGTGCATCTCAAGGAAGATTCGGTGATCTACAACCTTCTTCGGAGCAAAGTTCCCGATTTTTCGGGAATCACCGAAGGGGTGGTGGAAAATTTCGTTTCCCGGGATGGCCGTAAAATGATGCATCTCCGGATATCCGAGGGCATTTTCGGGCAGTGCGTAGTACGGGAGCATGTACGGATAAAAACGCTTCGCAACACCATCCCCGCTATGCCGGGAAAGCCGCCCTCCCAGGAAAAGATGTGGTTTCTCCTCACCGGATTCATTCTCATTCTTCTCGCCTTTCTCATGGTAATCATAAAGGTTTTCTAAAACATCTTCTATGACGACATGGCGGCATTGCCCGGAAAGGAATCGTATACAAACATGAACATACGTGTGGGTCTCATCGGCTTCGGCAACGTGGGCCAGGGGTTTGCCTCCCTTCTTCGAGACAAGGCTCCTCTTCTCCGGGAGGAGAGAGGATGCGATATATCCCTCTGTTTTATTGCAGGGCGCTCCAGGGGATCCGTCTATCTTCCCCAGGGAATTCCCCTGCATAAGGCTCTGAAAATTTTCGCCGCCGCCGGTACTCTGGATGCAATTCCCGGAGAGCGGATAGAGGATCCCCTGGATCTTCTACGCCGTAAGGCGGTGGATGTCCTCGCCGAAGCGACTCCCACCAATCTCGAAACGGGAGAGCCCGGGCTTTCCCACATCCGAGAGGCTCTGGAGCAGGGAATTTCGGTGACCACCACCAACAAGGGGCCCATAGCTCTGGCGTGGAAAGAGCTCTCCTCTCTCGCCGAAAGCAGGAAAGCCCGGCTTCTCTGCGAGGGAACCGTCCTCAGCGGCACTCCGGCAATCAACTTCATTACCCGTACCCTCGCAGGTTGTACGGTGGAGAAGGTGACGGGTATTTTCAACGGCACCACGAACTACATGATCACCCGCATGGAGGAGGGTCTGGAGTATCAGGAGGCTCTTCGGGAAGCCCAGGATCTGGGATACGCCGAGGCAGATCCCACGGCGGACGTGGACGGATGGGACGCGGCGGTGAAGGTGGCCATTCTCGGAAAGATTCTTTTCGGAGCCTCTCTGGAGGTGCGGCAGATCGCCCCTCGGGGAATCCGGGAAATTTCGGGAAAAGACGTTCGGGAGGCTTTGAAGAAAGGAAAACGTATTCGTCTTCTGGGTACTCTGGGGCGAACTTCCTCGGGAATTTTCGGCGAGGTAGCCCCTCGTATTCTGGAGGGGGATCATCCTCTTGCCCGAGTGCGCGGAGCTTCCAACGCTCTGGTGGTAAACACCGACGTGTTGGGAGATGTTTCCGTTACGGGGCCCGGAGCGGGACGCCGCGAGACGGGGCAGGCCCTTCTGGTTGACATACTGGAGCTTGCTGATAAAATGAAATAAGTACAGTTTCTTCCGTCCCAAGTAGGGCGGTTGGGTACAGGCAGCTGTAACAGAAACTTTGAACGGTTAAAGGAGGAATGGTGTATGAGAGTATCGGAAATGGTTCAGAGTGGAGATTGGAAAGGGGAGAAGCACGTTCCCGTAGTGGAGGCTCCCAAGTCCGTCAAGTCGGGAGAGGCCTTTGATGTCACCGTGAGCGTGGGCAAGGAGATTCCCCATCCCAACACCACGGAGCACCACATTCGCTGGATCCGCCTCTACTTCAAGCCCCAGGGAGGCAAGTTCGCCTATGACATGGGGTACTTCGAATTCAACGCCCACGGCGAAGCTGCGGGAGGCCCCAATACAGGGCCCGCATATACCGAGCCCTGTGCCACCGTACGTCTCAAGATTACCGAGCCCGGGGAGTTCGTGGCGGTTTCTTTCTGTAACATTCACGGCCTTTGGGAGGGCTCCGCTCCTGTCAACGTAGAATAGCTCTTCTTTTTTGGCGAGGAGCGCCGTTTCCGGCATATTTCCTCGCGCCATGGATCCAGAATCATATTATCCGCACAGAACAGACCGGGGATGCAGAGTAATGAGGGCGTCCCCGGTCTCTTTTTGGTTTTGGGTATATTTCCGAGGATACATAGTATCGTTTTTTTTATCCCTTCTGGATCTCCTCCATGGCCGTATGAAGCCGGTATTCCTCTCCCAGGACGATGAGCATGTCCTCTTCCTGGAGAGTCACGTTTCCCGAAGGGGTGGGGACGATGGTGCCATCCTTCCGGCGGATGCCGATGACGAGAATGTTGTATTTCGAAAGAAGGGGTACCTGGGCGAGAGTTTTGCCGATAAGGGGGTTTTTCGCTTCGATGCGATAGGAGCCGAACTCCAGAGACATATCGCTGGAGACGCTTAAAAGCTCGAGAAAATCCGAAACCTCGGGTTTGATGGCGGCACTTGCCATGGCGAGAGCTCCCGCATTGACGGGATTGAAGACCTTATCCGCCCCCGCCCGATAGAGGATGTTCATGGATTCCGGCGAGTTCGCCCGGGTGAGGATCCGGAGATTCGGTGCAAGGTGACGGGCGGTGAGGATGACGTAGACATTGTTGGCGTCGTTGTTCAGGGCGATCATGATTCCCTTGGCGCTGGATAAACCCGCTGAAACGAGAATATTTTCATCCCGGGCGTCTCCGGGAATTACGAGAAATCCTTCCTCCCCTGCGGTGCGGCAGCGTTCTTCATCCATTTCGATGATTGCGAAGGGTGTCTTTTTTCGGGCAAGTTCCCGGGATATTTTTCCTCCCATGGCGCCGAAACCGCAGATGATCCAGTGTTGTGAAAGCTTGTCCACCGCCTTGTTCCTCCTTTTTCCCATGGCCACGAGCATGCGGTTGATAATGATTCGCTGAGAGAGATGGGCCACCGCATACCCCATGGTACCGATGCCGCTGATCATGATTCCCACCGAGAAGAGTTTGAGCAGGGGAGTCAGGTTCGGAGGAGCCTCGTATCCCACGGTGGTGAGGGTGGTGACGGTGTAGAAGAGGGAATCCACCAGGGAAAGACCGCCGATGAAGTGATATCCGAGAATTCCCGTGATGAGCACCCCTGAGAGAAGGGTTATGAGAAAGGTCGGGGTAAGCCGCCCTTCGGAGTTTTGTTTCGAGGACATGGAGGCCTCCTTTTTTTCAAGATGGACCGAACCGCCGGAACATATTGTAGCAGTGGAGGAGATAAAGAAAAACCGGAAAAACTGTGAAAACGAGATGTCCTGTCTTCATGATTGGGATTTCTTCGTGTATACTTTCGTAAAAGAGCGAAAAGAAAGGGTTCTTTCGCTCTATTCGAGTATTACGAGAGGAAGGGAATATTATTATGCTGGAACGGGAACAGGTGCATAAAAACCGCTATTGGCTTCTTTTTGGAGGAGGTTTCCTCATCATTCTCGGCATGGTCTCCGTGGGAGCTCCCCTCTTCATGTCCCTTGCCATCGAGCAGATTCTGGGATGGATTCTTCTCGGAGGAGGAGTTATTCAGGGTTTTCAGTGGTTTCGGGAACGCCACAGAAGTCACGGATGGACCACGCTCCTGGTGAGCCTTCTGGGAATTCTGGCGGGAATCGTGCTGTTGGTAAAGCCTCTTCAGGGAGTGCTTACCCTTACGCTCATCCTCTGCTTCTACTTCATTACCCAGGGAATACTCCAGATTCTCGCTTCTCTCAAGGTACGCCCCCTTCCCGGATGGGGATGGATGCTCACCTCCGGAATTACGGCGCTTCTTCTGGGGCTCATGATGTGGCGGCGCTTTCCCAGCTCCGCCGCATGGGCCATAGGGCTTCTGGTGGGAGTGAATCTCCTTCTTATGGGGTGGTCTTCCGTGGCTCTTGGACTGGGCTCCCGGAAATTATAAAGAAAATTAGGAAAAATCACATGTTTTACAGCGCTCGAAGAAACGAAAAGGAAAAAAGAAAGGCATGAAATGGGCCTTTCTTTTTGTGCTCCTCCACGATCTTTCTTCCTGGGGAATTCGGCTCCTCATGCTTTACCGGGTTCCTCGGAAGCATCCTCCCGCAGCCTCCATGGCCTGGCTTCTGGTGGTTTTTTTCTGGCCCTGGCCGGGGTTGCTGGTTTATCTTGCCATCGGTACCAACGTGCTCCCCAAGAAACGGCTTCAGCGGCATGGAACCCTTATGGAGCGCCTCCGGAAGGTGCACGAGGATATCCGGGAATTCTGTTGCTGTACTCCCGATGAACTTCCCCGGGATTTGGAAGATATGGCGGAACTTGCTTCGAACCTGGGACATATGTTTCTTGTTCGGGGAAACCGGGCCCGGGCCTTCGACAAGGCGGAGGATTTCGTAACCAGCCTGGTAAAGGATATCGATGCCGCCCGGAGTCAGGTACATCTTCTCTACTACATTTTGGTGGAGGACGCCCTCGGAAAACAGGTCACCCAGGCCTTGATCCGGGCGTCCCAACGGGGGGTTCGCTGCCGCCTTCTGGTGGATTCCGTGGGATCTTCCAAATTTCTGCGCCGGGGAGCGAAGGCCCTTCGAAAAGAAGGGGTAGAGGTGGTGGGAGCTCTTCCGGTGGGTATCTTTCGAATGCTGGTCTCCCGGTTCGATCTGCGGAATCACCGTAAAATTGCGGTGATAGACGGCACGGTAGGCTACTCGGGCTCCCATAACGTGGTGGATTCCAGCTACGGCCACAAAGATCTTCGGTGGGAAGACATCTCCCTCCGCTTCGAAGGCCCCGTGGTTAGCCAGCTTCAAACCATTTTTCTGGATGACTGGTACGTGGATACCGAAGAATTTCTCGAAGATGCCGCAGCCTTCCCCCCCCAGCTCCAGGAGGGCAGGGTGATCATGCAGACCGTTCCCAGCGGTCCTTCGTATACCACGGAAAACTATCAGCGTCTCATCGTCGCCGCCTTCTACGGTGCGCGGAAACGGGTGGTGATCACCACTCCCTATCTCGTGCCGGACGAAGCCTTTCTTCAGGGTATGGAGGTGGCGGTGCTCCGGGGCGTTACGGTGCAGCTCATCGTACCTCGGCGGAGCGATCAGTTCTTCGTGGGAAATGCGGGCCGGGCATATTTTGATGAACTTCTGAAAATGGGCGTGGAAATCTATCTCTTCGAGAAAGACCTTCTCCATGCCAAAACCATGACGGTGGACGAGGATCTCTCCTTCTTCGGATCCAGTAATTTCGACATCCGTTCCTTCTCCCTGAACTTCGAGGTAAACCATCTTCTGTATGGCCGGGAAGTTACCCGGGCACTTCGGGAGAAGCAGGAGGTGTACATGGGCTCTTCCACCCGGCTGACCGAGGAGGCCTGGGGGCAGCGTTCTTTTCTCTCGGAACTCGTTCAGGGAACAGCCAAGCTTCTCAGCCCTCTTCTCTAGAGAAGAGAGGTTTTCCGGAAGAGAAGCCAAGGAAAATCATAACGAAGAAGGGCCTTTCCGTATTTGGAGAAAGGCCCTTCTTCGTTATATTTTGCAGAGGCGTAGGTGTATCTCGTAAAGCCCGAGAAAGTTTTCTTACATCATATTCGGGAGAAAGAGCACCACCTTGGGAAAGGCGGTCATGAGGAAGGCGAAGGCCACCATCATGACGATGAAGGGAAAGACCGCCTTTGAGATAAAGCCGATCTTGTGCCTGTAGATTCCCGTGACGAGAAAGAGATTGAACCCTATGGGAGGGGTAATATTGGCGATCTGTACCAGGATGACCACGAAAATGCCGAACCATATGGGATCCAGCCCCAGGGCGGTAACGAGAGGAAGAAAGATGGGTACCGTCATGACGATCATGGAATAGCCGTCGATGAGGCAGCCAAGAAAGAGGTAGACCAGGGTGATCAGGCCGATGATGGCGTACTTTCCCGCTCCCAGAGCGAGAATGGACTGGCTTATATACTTGGGGAGTCCCAGAAAGCCCAGAGCCACGGAAAAAAAGGACGCCCCGATGAGAATGAGCATGATCATGCAGTTCGTTCGCACCGTTCCCTTGACGCAATCCCAAAAGATTTGCCAGTTCAGGCATCCTGTGATTATCGCGAGAATGGCGGCTCCGAAGACTCCGATGGCTGCCGCTTCGGTGGGGGTGGCCCATCCGGTGTAGATGCTTCCGAGAACGAAAACGATCAGCGCCGCCACGGGAAGGATCTTGGGAAGGCTCCGCATCCGCTCGCCCCAGGTGAAACGAGGTACGCTCAGAGATTCTTTCTTCCGGTTGAGAAGAGAAACTATGCCGATGTAGAGACTGAAAAGGAGCATGAGCCCCACGCCGGGAACGATGCCAGCCATGAAGAGCTTTCCGATGCTTACCTGGGCAACCACTCCGTAGATGAGCATGGGCATGCTGGGAGGAATGAGAATCCCCAGGGTTCCCGATGCGGTAAGGCTTCCGATGGAGAGGCTGTCGCTGTATCCCCGTTTCTCGAACTCCGGAATGGTGATTTTTCCCACCGTGGCGGTGGTGGCGTTCACGGATCCCGTAATGGCGGCAAAGAGGGCGCAGGCCACCACGTTCACGTGCAAAAGCCCTCCGGGAAGGCGTGCCATCCAGGGAGAGAGGCCGTCGAAAAGATCCTCCGAAAGCCGGGTCTTTACCAACATCTCCCCCATCATGATGAAAAGAGGAAGAGCCATGAGAGTGCTGCTGCTGGTGTTGTTCCAGATGACGCTTCCCAGAATGCGTTCCACCGGAAGGTTCGTAAAGGTCATGAGAGAGATTCCTCCCACGTAGAAGAGCGAAACCCCCACCCAGAGGCCCACTGCCAGAGTGACGGCGAGAAGAAGAACGATAACGCCGAGGGCTACCGGAAGCATCAGGCACTCACCTCGTCTTTCCGCTGAAGTTTGATAAGATTGATCAGATACTGAAGAAAGAGGGCCAGGCTTCCCAGGGGGAGAAGGGCCTGGGGAATGGCGAGAAGGGTTTCCGAAACCTGATAGGAGCGCTGTTGTGTGATGAAGGAACCGTAAAACAACTTGGAGGTCACCATAAGGAGATAGAGGGCAAAGATCATGGCCAGAACGTAGCAGAGGCTCTTTGTCAGACGGACCAGCCGGGGAAAGCGTTTCCCTAGATAATCGATGAACTCCATCCTGATATGGGAGTGGTGTTTCTCCGCATATGCCAGTCCCAGGAAGCTGCTGATCCCCATAAGATATCCCGTGTATTCATCCACGATATAGAAGGTACTGTTGAAAAAGCTGCGATTGGCAATTTCCGCGATAATAAGGATACAGCTTGTCACGAGGCAGAGCCCCGCCACCTGTCCAAGAAGAACGTTGGCGGACTCCAGGTAGTCCATCCATTTTTTCATGTATGCATCGCTCCTTGTGAAAAGCTCCTTGTGAAAAGGCCCGGCCTTTCCGGAATTTTTCCCGGAAGGGTCGGGCTCTCTCGGGTCTTTTAGTTCATGGATTACTGATTCTTGGCGTTCATGAAGGCGTCGTAGAGAGGTTTGGCCTCGGGGTTCTGATTCAGGAAATCCTCGGCGATCTTGGCGCCCAGGGCTTCGATCTCTCCCCGGAATTCGGGAGACATGGTGATGACCTCAAGTTTGGGATTGTTGGTTTTGATGGCTCCCATATCTTCGCCCACCACTTCCTGGACCTTTTCGGCAAGCCATGCTTCGGTCTCCGCCGCAGCCTGGATAAGAGCGTTCTGTTCTTCCCCGGAAAGCTTTTCCCAGGCATTTTTATTGATGGTGGTGATGCTCGAGGAAGAGGTTACCTGAAGAGGAATGAGATATTTGCTGATTTCGTAGATATTGCTCTCCCGGGCGGAAACGGCGGAGCTGATGGTTCCCTGAACGAGCCCCGTGGAGAAGGCCGTGTAGAGCTCAGCCAGAGGAAGGGCAAGAGGGGTTCCTCCGAAGGCCTCCACAAGAAGGGCGCCGCTTCGGTCGTAAGTGCGGACCTTGAGCCCCTTGAGATCTTCCACACTGGCCGCAGCCTTTACGGACCAGAGGTCCGCGAAGGGCCAGGAGGAGACGAGAAGAAGTTTCTGGTTCGCCTTATCGCAGAGTTCTTCGTAGAAGGGACGGGCGATGTCGTTGAAAAGCTTGGCATCCTCCCAACCCGAGAGGAGCATGGGAAGAGAGCGGACCCCGAAAATCTGGCTTGTACCGGTAAGCCCGGTGGAGACGATTTCGGAAATATCGAGTTGTCCCTCTCCGACCACCCGAAGAAGGTCCGGGCCCTTATATCCCAGGGCGCCTCCGGAAATGATGTTCAACTCCAGGGAGCCTCCGGTAAGCTCCTTAACCCGGTCTGCCATGAGCTTCAAGCCTTGAACTTGATAATGAGTATCGGAATAGACGCTGTGGGCCGTAAGGGTAGTAGCGTGGGCAAGGGTTGCAAAAAGCATCATGGAGATGCAGAGAAGTGCTCCCAGTGCTACGGCGCGGTTCGAAAATCTTTTCATTAGCTATTTCCCCCTTCAACTAACGAACACATTCCAGGAGATGGAACATGGTGAGGTAAAACCCCAAATGCCACATCATTGTAGGTGCATGGTATCCTTTCTTTTCCGAAATCCTCCTTTCGGTGTTCGTAATCGACAAAGATTCTTTTTTTGGATTTTTATTTTCGGAGAAAAATTCCGAAAGACTCTGGCTTATTTATAGTGAGAAACAAAAAGGTGCTGTCACTACTTTTTTGGGATAGCCTAGCGCATGGAAAATCTCTTATCAAGAAACTTTGTGAAGAAGATAACAGTAAAAGGAAAACCCAGAGCTTTTGTCAAAAAACCCGGAATTACGGGGAAAAAGACAAAATTTACAAGGGGGCCAGAAGAAATTTTCAGTTTTTTATGAAGACAAAGGGGGTATACTCGAAAGGAAAATAGCAAAAAAGCACGGCTTTTGCGTATGTGTTGGGTCATTTGGTTTATCAGAAAAGATAAGATATGCAGCGAAGCATATATTACCTTTGATAAGATATGTGGGATCTTTCTCATATCTTTCAGGGAAAACTTTTTCTGTTCTGAAAGAAGGTGCACCCTTTGAAATTAAGTAAAGAAAAGGAAGGAATGTCCTTTTGCGTTCTCAAGGCTCTTCGTTTGGCCCAAAAGCCTCTGGGTTCGAACAGTCTTGCGGGAATTCTCGAAAAGGAGGGTTTCCGGATCAGCGCTCCCTCCATAAGTCGTCTCCTGGTTATCATGGAGAGAGAGGGATATCTCGTCAAACAGAGCGGCAACCGGGGGCGTATTCTCTCTTCCAAGGGGGAGGCCATGCTGGATGAACTGATCCGTGAGAGAGAGAAGAGAAAAATTGCGGCGGATCTCATCGCGGACGTGAACGAGGATAGCCCGGAAAAACTTCTGGATCTTCTTATCGCCCGAAGGGCCCTCGAACGGGAAGCAGTTCGTCTGGCCGCCCGGAATGCTTCAGCCCGGGATATCGACGAACTCATGGCCTATGCGGAGATTCTCGACGAAGTTATGAGCACCTCGGAGCATCAGCATCATGACAGCCATATCGCCACTTTGGGAGAAAAATTTCACGACCTTATCGCCCGGGCCAGCAAAAACAGCTTTCTCATTGCGGCCCTGGATCTCATCGGTCAGAATCTCGCTCTCCGGAATGCCCTCTGGAGCCTGGCGAAGCAGCAGGAGACCGCTCCCGTGGATAACCATCTCAAAATCGCCGAGGCCATCCGGAACAGGAATCCCGAAGAGGCGGAAAGGGCGGTTATGGCGCATATCAATACCTTTGTGGATCTCATACAGCAGCAGATAACCCGGAGTGGAGAAAAAACTCTCGGGGAATAGGGCTTTTTAGCGGAGAATTCTTGTTTACATTAGGATAGTTGTACAAATGATGTGCCATGAGGCATCTCGTGGGAGCCTCCGTTTGTGTATCCCTCTGCTCGTGGAGTGATGGAACCGCTCCCTTGGCTTTGCTGCTCAGGCTTGTCGCCTCAGCTGTACCGGCGCTTGTGAAAACTTTCTTTGCCTACACCGGCCCTTTGGGACGGAGAACTCCGCTTGCCGATCCTTATATTGCTGCCGGGAACACCGCAGCTTTTGCTCACATGGTGCCACATATCAACGAAAACCGCTCTACTCCGTGGCGTGACGAAACAAATCCTTGAATGCTCAGGGTATTTCCGGAAATTTTCCGGAAAATCTTGAGGGGAGATAAAATAGGCTTTTCGGGAAAAAATAAAAATATCAACAAAGAGGGCTCTCCCAAAAATGTGGGAAAGCCCTCTTTGTTATCCACAAAAGAAGGAGCCTCCTTCCGTAAAATGGGATAACGAGGGGGAAAGAATCCTCAAAACCTGTGGATAAGGTTGTGGAAGTTGTGGATATAAGAGATTCGTTTTATTAAGAGTCTGGGTTTTCCACAAAGACATGTGTATAAGTGGATAGGATATCCCCAAAAAGAAACGCTTCCCAGGTCTCGATATCTTTGATTTTTTCCACAAACCGAGGATTTTTTTCGCAATCTTCTCTGCACATTTTTTAATAAAAATTCATAATGAACCTGAGTAAACAACGTAAGGCTTGTAATTCATGCCGAAAGAAGAGGCTCTTTCCAAGTTGCCCGAGAAGATCGGAAAGCATGAAAATCACGGTTTGATCTTCATGAGCTTCGCGGCGGCGGAATCTTGGATGTTGTTGCGGAAAGATCTTTTCGTCTTCTCCAGGTCAAAGAATTTGGGGCATGTGAAAAAATCCGCTCCGGTCCATTTTTTTCACGGAAAGACGGAAAAAAATATCTCAGGATCGGGAACCTTCTTTCTGCATCATGTTCCGGAAGAATAATCCGGGGGAGTTCTTTTTTTCAAGGTAGTGAAGGAACGTTTCGATGCGCACCGTATCGTTTTCGTCTTCATGGCCGTCGAAGCAGAGGTGTAGCACCGGAAGGGATCCCGCTTTCTGAAATCCCTTGTGAAGCCCCTGAAGAGAAATCCCCGTGTTTTCATAGGTGGAGGCCAGGGTAAGAATGCCCTGAATTCCCGGAAGAGGCCCGAGGATTTTTGCCTCCCGGTAGCGTCCGAAAGCTCCCGCATAGTACCCCAGGCTTTCTGTCGCTCGCTGCACCAGGTTTTCCGGATCCTTTTCGAAGCATGCCCTTTCTCCCAGAGCGGAAGTCAGGGAGGCCATTTCCTCCTTCCAGCCTTCCAGGTTTTTCCGGGCTTCCCGGGAGGAGGAAAGATTCTGATCCACGTAATCCCTCCAGAAGAGCCAGAGGGCTTCGCTCAGGGGACTGTACACTACCCGGTATCCCTTTTTTTCGATTTTCGAGAGAAGAAAACCGTTAAGAAAATCGTTATGGAGTATGGAGAGCTCCCCCGTGGCGAAAAGGGTTCCCAGGGGCTCTTCGGTTTTCCAGGCTTCTCGTATCTCTCCCGCCAGAGAAAGAAGGGTCTTCAGCGAGAAGGTTCCCTGGCGAAGGCTGTCCATGAGAGAGAGGAGAAGAATATTTCTTTTTTTGAGAGGAGCCAGTTTTACCAGATCTCCCCCCAGCAGTACCCGAAAGAGAAGATTGCGCCGGGATTCTTCGAGATGCAGCAGGTCTTCCAGAAAGGGAGAGACGATACGCACATGGGAATATCCCTCGTTATCCAGGGTGGCACCCAGGAGGCGGCTGAATTGCCCTCCCACCTCGGCTCCTTCGTTCCGGGGAACGAGAAAGGCCGGAGCCGGGCCGCTCTCTTTTCGGGCAGCGCATAGGTGCAGCACGTCCCCCAGAAGAGAAGTCAAGGAAAGATATTCGTTGGTCATGGTGTGCTTTCTTCCGCAATCCAGAGATTTGCCGGTGGTGCGAGGGCAGCACTCGGCATGTATTCCCAGGAATAGTAAGGCTTCCTTTCCAAGCTCTCCGTAGGGATAGAGATGGGGGAGATAGAGAACTCCCTCTTGGGGGAGAAGTTCGAAATCTTCGAGAAGAGCCCTTTGGGGATGTCCCATACGCTCCAGCAAAACGGAAAGCTCCGGAACCTTCGCCTCCACGGGTATTTTCGAAAGACTGTGCAGAAAGGCCTCCATCCGGGTAATAACTCCCACGGGAGAGGCATGTTCGTCCACTTCCACGTGGAGATAGGGCTTCTCTCCCATAATCTCCTGGAAATAATGAGAAAAGGCGCTGTCCGGGCCGCATCCGTGATGGGAGAGGAAGATGGCGTAGAAGTTGGGATGTTCCTTTACGAATCGGGCGGCCTCAAGAATATGCTGCCCGAAGGGCCAGTACATGTTGGGGTGTTCCTTCGAAAGATCGACTTCGGGAAGGCTGTAGAAGGGAAGTACTCGGTGTCCCCGCTCTTCGAGAAACTCCGGAATCCCCAAATTGAGCACCGGATCGAGAACGCCGTAGATTTTGGAGATTATCACGAAAACCCGGGCATCCCGGGGAAGTTCTTCGAACACCTCTTTCGTGCGAGCTCCCAGAGATTTCTCGAAATCGTGATAGGCCTTGGAGGATTTTCGAAGGGCTTCCATAATCTCGGCCTCGCTCCGGTGGAGTTTTTTTCCGAGATCCAGGAAACTGCGCCGCATGAAATCCTCTCCCAGGCTGAAGGCGATGGTGGGGGCGAGAAGGGGAATGCCCCGTTTTTCCAAATCCATGGCCCGGTTCACCATTTTGAAAGCCAGCTGCATGTAGGGACATCCGTAGTTCTGCCGGGAGGGAGATCCGGGGTGGGGAACCGTATAGAGATCGGGAAAGAAGATATAATCCACTCCCCGCTCCACCAGCTCCGCCACGTGACCGTTGATGAGCTTTACGGGGTAGCAGGTTTCCTCCAGAGCGTAGGCCTGGCCCTTCCGGATGGTCTCCTCGCTGGTGGGATTCGAAAGGATCAGATCGAAGCCGAGTTCCTCGAAAAAGACCCGGAACATGGGGTACATGCCGAAGGTGAAAAGAGCCCGGGGCATTCCCACGGTCTTTCGGGAGGATTTTTTCGGGGGTGCGTAGCCTTTGAAAATGAACTCTCCTTCCCGAAGAGAGAAACCCCTAAGGGGCTTCTTTTTGGCCGGAGGAGGAGACTTTTCGAAGGCTCTCCGGATGTCCAGGGCAAGCCCCTTAAAATTCGAAACGCCTCGATCTTCCTCCAGGGCGAATAGGGCTGCTCCGTAGGCTCCTGTAACGCTGAAGAAGGGGGGCACGGAAATTTCCTGTCCCATAAGGCTCCGAAAGGCGTTCACCACTCCCTGGTTGTAGGCGAGGCCTCCCTGAAAAAAAATCTTGTGGCCTATTTCCTTCTGTCCCACCACCCGATGCAGATAGTTCCGCACGATGGAATAACAGAGCCCCGAGGCGATATCCTCCAGAGGGGTTTCCCGGGCGAGATGGGCTCCCAGGCTGGTTTCGATGAACACCGTGCATCGATCTCCCAGATTGACCGGGTTTTTTCCCTGCAGGGCGAGATCTCCGAAGGATTCCAGAGGAATGTTGAGCTTCTTCGCCTGCTCTTCGATAAAGGAGCCCGTTCCGGCGGCGCAGATCTTGTTCATCTGAAAATCCACCACCCTTCCCTTGGAGATTCGAATGAACTTGGAATCCTGTCCTCCGATCTCGAAGATGGTATCCACCTCGGGATCCAGGGTCACCGCCGCCTTGGCCTGGGCGGTAATTTCGTCCTTCACCGCGTCCGCTCCCACCAGAGTGCCGATAAGGTGCCTTCCGGATCCGGTGATCCCCGCCCCTATAATGGAAAGATTCCGGGGAAACTCCAGGGAAAGTTCCCGGAAACCCTGCTGCAGGGCTTCGAAAGGTTTTCCCATGGTGGCAATATAGCGGTGAGCCCGAACTTTCCCCTTTCGGTCTATCAGGACGAGGTTCGTGCTGGTGGAACCCACGTCGATTCCCAGAGCGCATTCCATAACCTTCTTTTCCGAATCCGGACGTTCTCGAAGCATACGATGTTTTCCCAGACTGTCCTTTTTACCGAATCCGGAGAGTTCCTTCAGAGGAGTAGTGTCGTAGCCGTTGAAGAGAGGGGCGTCTGCCTCCTCGGTGCACTCCAGCACGGATTCCGGGGAGAGAGGATATTTTTCCTCCCATCCCAGAAGAGAAGCCCCGAAAGCCGAGGGTAGTTCCGCATGTTCCGGCACCAGAAGGTTTTCCGGAGAAAGCTTCAGGATATCCCGGAGGGCCCGGATAATACCTTGATTTTGAGAAACTCCTCCCACGAAAAGAAGGGGAAGCTCCAGGGGCAGTTTTTTCATCACCCCCGTACGGTAGTTCTGCACCACCCCGTAAGCCAGGCCGAGCAGAATATCCTCCACTGGAGTTCCCTCCTGCTGGTGATGGATGATGTCGGTTTTCGCGAAGACGCTGCAACGCCCGGCGATGCGTGGAACGGACCTCGCCCTTTCCACGAGGCGGGAATACTCCTCCAGAGGAAGATGCAGCCGGGACATCTGCTCCTCCAAAAAGGATCCCGTTCCGGCGGAACAACCGGAATTCATGGAAATTTCCGGAAGCCCCGAAGCATTTCGAAGTTCCGTAACGTAGGTGGCATTTTTTCCTCCGATCTCCGCAACGGAACCGAAAGACAGCCCCATGCCGCGGCATCCCTCGATAAGAGCGGTGATTTCATTGACCCCTTGGAGTATGTTTCGTTGTACAAGAAACCGGCTACCGCTTCCCGTGGCGGCTCCATGGAGAATGTCTTCCGGAGCATAGAGTGAAAAAAGATCCTCCATAAGCGTTCTCACGGTTTTTTTGATATGTCCCCGATGCATCCGGTATCTGGAAAAAACCATTCTTCCTCCCTTTTCGGTAAGCGCAAGCTTTACCGAAGAATAGCCCACATCCACGCCCAGACTGTACATAGAATCCTCTCCTTTTGAATTATTGTCGTATTCCTGGTCCTGACGAAATTTCTGAAAAAGCCTCGAAGATGTTTATGTGTGCGCACGCATATATAAACATCTAAAAAAAGCTCCTTTGGAGGAGCGAAGAGAAAAAGCTCCATATATTCGAGGTAAAACCTCGAAGTCCGAGGAGGGGAAATCAAGTTCTATGAATAAAACATATCATGCCTAGGCATTGTAGTGCTTTTTTCGTAAAAGTCAATATGCGAAGAGCATTTTGTTCCATAGAGAAAACAAAATGCTCTTCGAAAAGCCCGAAAAAGGCGGTGGGAAAAACCCACCGCCCGAGAGGCATAAAATTCTGACAACTTGTTTAGCGGGGCTGGGCCCGGCGAAGCCGTTCTTCGAAAATCCAGGAGAGCGCTATTTCCCGGGAAATATCTTGATCCGAAAGAGGGATGTCTTCAAGGATTTCCGGGGATCCCCCGGCCTGAACAAAGAGGTTTCCGAAATCCCGGAGGGAGAGGATTTTTCGAGGGTTCGTGTATTTCAGATGGCTTTCCAGGGCACCGTTAAGCATGGCAATTCCCTGGGCTTCCGTAAGAGGCAGCAAGAGGCCGAAATAGGATTTGCTCAGCCCCGGAAGATATTCGTAAAGGGTGGCATCCTGTACCGCTTTCCAGAGAGGATGTTCCTGAGGAACGTCCTGATAGGAATACATGGAAAGCCGGGAGTTCCCGTTCCAGAGGGCATTTTGCACCAGAAGAGGCGGAACTTCCTGGGGAGAAAGGCGGTATTCCGCCGCCAAAGCTGCAAGGGCTCCCGCAGCCTGCCCCGTAAGCATGGTGATGGGCTGGAGCCGGGTGGCTCCGTTCACCAGCCGGGAGACGGAGATGTTTTTCTCCGCCCCCAGAAGTCCCTCGACGGATTCCGGAATAAGACATTCCAGGGGAACCTGAAAGACCCCCTTGCTGGGAATCCACTTTACCGGAAAGTCCGCCGCACTTTCCCCGAGATCGTGTTCCATGTATTCGTCCAGGTGGCTTCCGTGAATATCCACGGGGTATTCCCCCAGAGCTATGGAGCTTGGGAAGTTGCGGTAGGCCCGGCCGGTTTCCTTGTTGCGTTCCAGGTCTTCCACCGTGAGAGTTTTCAGCCCCACCAGACGACGGCTCTCCCGAACGTAGGGAAAGGGAGGAAAGTGAGCCGTTAGGGGATGATATTCTTGAGGAACCCTCTTGCCGGTTCGCAGATCTCCCACGGGAGCTCCCCGGTCGAATTCCTGGGAGGTGTCCACCGTCCATGGCTGTTCCAGATCGTTTTGATAGTAGTGGAGAAATGCCAGAGTGCGGAGAAGGGCTCGGGTGTCGACATCCTTCCGGTACTCTCGATCTTCGAGATAGCGCACCGAAAGGCCGGGGAAGTAGCCCCCTCGTCCAGGATAGTCATTGGTCCAGTTCATGCCGGTTTTGGTGATGTTTGGCCAGGTTTGAGGCTTGCCGCAGTCGATGGGCAGGTCGTTCCGGGGGTCTGGCAATCCTCGGTAGGCGTTGAAACTCGGAATATCCACGGGATATCCCCGGGGCCATGTCTTTCCCTGAAGGGATACGTTCTGTTCGAACCGGGAAAGATCTTCGTGATAGTTTTCGGGGGGGACCGTCATGCGGCGTTCCGAAGGGGCGGAAGGATCCTTGCGGATTACCGCCACCCAGGTGATGTCCTGAATGTTCGCGTCTTCTCGTATGAAGGGAGAGATGGAGTTTCCCGCCCGGTACCGGGCAGGGGTAAGGGGGAGAAGATCCCCGCACTCCGTGGCATCGATAAAGACCGAAGCCCGGAAGCGCAGAAGCTTCAAATCCTGCTCCACCGCTATTTCCTCCAGCCGGTTCTCCCGGGAGAAGCCCTCCTTGAGGCGACATCGCAGATAGACGTCCAGAACTCCCGGGGATCCGTCCTCCAGGGTGGTGTTTCGAATCTCCCGGATCATTTCGTAAAGAATCTCTTCTCCTGCCCGGGGTTCGAAGGCGATGGTGTCGGATCCCCAGTAACAGGTGTTGACGGGGGTGCCGCTTTTGGCATAATACTCCCGTACCCTTGCAAGAAACTCGCCGTAGATTCCCGAGCGATTTCTGCGAACGTCATCCATGGTGGAGACGGCAGCTCCGGTCATCTGTCCTCCGATCCATCCGCTCTCCTCCACCAGGGCCACCCGGGCTCCCATGCGGGCCCCCTGAATGGCCGCCATGGTTCCTCCGGTTCCGGCGCCTACCACCACCACGTCGTAGGCCAGATGTTCCTCCGGAAGGGATACCGCCTCTCCGGGAGCGCTTCCGAAAAGAACTCCCGGAAGGAGAAGAATAACAAGCGTGACATACCATGTTCTGTCGAATCGCGGCATGAGAAATCACCTCATTCGTAGAGATTGTATTCGTTTCTCATGATACCAAACCCGAGAGATTGTGCATACGCCGCAAAAAGTGTGCCATGGTGAAGATTTCTGAATCCGAGGCTCTCAGGAGCTTCCGTATACGTTCTTTTACAAGGAGAGTATGGTGAAGAAAAGAAAAAAAGAAGATCATGCCACGGAACAGGCACGGTCCCGACGGGAACCCCGGGAATGGAACCATTCCTTTTCCTGGGGCGAAGAGGTTTTTACGGTGCGGATATGTCGTTTTTACGAGTCTTCTCACTATGTCATGATGGAGATCGTTCCCGGAGGAAGGGTGGAATTCCGGATTCCCTGGAACATGCCCCCCGAAACTGCGGAGAAGATGGCGGAGGAGAGAACGGGGTGGATCCGAAAACGCCACCCCAAATTCATGGGCCTTCCGGATACGCCGCTCTGTCGTTATGAAGAGGGAGAGCGGCATCCCTATTTCGGGGAGTTCTATCCTTTGAAGCTTTTTCGAGGCTCCCGAGAGAGCGCAGTTTTCCGAAACGGGGCACTATGCCTTACCCTTTCTTCGCCGGAACGTCCCGAAAAGGTGCAGGAGCTTTTATGGGAGTTCTACCGCCGGGAGGCAGCTCTGGTCTGCGAAGAGTACTTCCGGGAACATCTGCCCCGTTTCAAGGCCCGGGGAATGAAGCAAAATCCGCAACTCCGGATGCGTTATCTCACCAGAAGCTGGGGGCGGTGCAGCTACCATTCGGAAAAGATGAGCCTGAGCATTTTTCTCGCCGCCTATTCCAAGGCATGTATCGAAGAGGTGGTGGTGCACGAACTTTGCCACTTCTTTCACTGCAATCACAGTGCCGCCTTCTACGCTGCCATGGATATCATGCTTCCGGATTGGCGGGAGCGAAAGGAGCTCTTCCGGAGAATCTCGCTCTTCACCATCTCTCAAAAGTATCCCCTTTGAAATTTTTCAAGCCCCGAGGTGGAGTTACGTGAGAATAAATCTGGACCGGCGGGTTCCGTTTTTTGCAGGGCCTGCACGGTGATATTGCCCCCATCGTGTGCGGGGGGTACCTCCAAGGTTATTCCGGAAGATGGAGAAGGTCTTTTAAATTTCATGGCATTCATGACAGCTCCGGATGATGCGGAGAGGGTGGAAAAATCCTCCTCTTTCCATACCTCGGGAGTTTTTGGAAATTTTCGGTGTTCTCGTGCACCGTTTCTCTCGAATAATGATGTACTCTCTCCGAAAGTATGGCAAATCTTCGGAGCTGTACCATGAAAGGAGTTTTTTCGTGTCCGGACTGCGAAAAGAGATAACCCCTCTCAAGGGCGTTGTTTTGGCGGTAAGCATGATTATCGGTTCCGGTCTTCTTGGGCTTCCGGGGCTTGCCTTGGAGCTGGGCTCTCCCTATGATGCTCTGGGGGGATGGATCTGCATCTCCATTGCCATGATCCCCATGCTCTACATCTTCATGAACCTCGGCATACGGTACAGCACCGCCGCAGGCCTCGCCAGATACGCCCAGGAGGCGGTGGGGGAGTGGGGGAGCTATGCGGTGACCTACCTCATGTGCGGCAGTGTTCTCCTCGGCATGCCCGCCCTGGCTTCCATTATCGCCTCGTATGCCGCCAGACTGCTGGGCGTTCCCGAGGGGCACACCCTTCTGCTCTCGGTGGGGTGCATCTTTTTCATGGTGGGGAGCAATCTTTTGGGAGTTCGGGCTACCTCCTGGGTAAACGGTCTTGCCTTCGTCACTCTTCTTGGACTTTTCGGCATCATGGTGGGAGAGAATCTCTCCTATTTCGAAAGAGGGTGTACGGCTCTGAGAGAGCTCGGAGGGGGAGAAATTTCCCTGCATCCGGAAAATCTCTGGAGCATCTGCGCCCTTCTCTTCTGGGCCTATCTGGGATGGGAAAACCTTTCCTTCGGTCACGAAGAGTTTCAGGAGCCCGAAAAAAATCTGCCCCGGGTCTATGGGATCAGTTTTATTCTGGTTACGTCTCTCTATCTCATTTTGGCCTTTACCAGCGTGGGGGCGGAACTTTCGGGATACTCCGTGAAGGGGCCCGAGGGAATGGCCCGGCTTGTGGAAAGCAGCGTGGCGGAAAAGGGACTTCTTTTCGTCATGCTTTTGGTTCTTTTGGCGAACGGCAACGCCTGGGTCTTTTCCATCAGCCGTCTCTTCTACGCCTCGGGAAAGGAGGGAAGCCTCTTTCGGTGGCTGGGAGTGCTGGATCCCCGGGGACTTCCCCGCCGGAGTCTTCTCTTTCTCCTGGGAGCCTTTTCGGGAGTCATTCTGCTGGCTCCTCTTCTGGGGCTTTCCATCTCCTTCCGCATTCTCCTGGTAAGTCAGAACTTCGTCTTTCTCTTCGGCCTCAGTCTTATGGCCTTCTGCCGGGTGGAGCGGGGATGGCGCCGGCTGATCTTCGGTTTGGGAGGAGCGGGATCGTGTCTTTTTCTCCTCTCGGGTTTTTCCTGGTGGATTCTCTACCCCCTGGGGCTCATGACCCTGGGGTTTCTGATGTACCGATACCGGGGCGGCGCTCTTCGGAAAGAAGCCTGAAGAGCGAACTTTCGAGAGTAGTTCCGTTTCGTGACAGTGTCTGCAAAGCTTTCACCTCATGGTCTCTAAAGGGGCCTCGCAAGAATTTACTATTTTTTCAAGAAAGAAGGGAAAAACATGAAGAACCTTCGTATCGCCACTTTTAACGTCAATTCCGTACGTTCCCGGCTGCACGTACTGGAAAGCTGGCTTCGGGAGAGCCCCGTGGAAATACTCTGTCTCCAGGAGACCAAGGTACAGGATTCGGAATTTCCGGCGGACTTTTTCGAAGGCCTGGGCTACCGGGTGGCCTTTGCGGGTCAGAAATCCTACAGCGGAGTGGCTCTGGCGAGCCGGCTTCCCCTGGAGGAGGTGGTGGCGGGGTTCGAGGACGGAGAAGAACCTCAAGACGCTCCCCGGATCATCCGGGGGCTCTGCGGGGGCATTCGGGTGGTCAATACCTATGTGCCCCAGGGAAAGTCCATCGATCACGAGGATTACGGCTATAAAAAGCGTTTCCTCCGCCGGGTGGAGGCCCTTCTTCGGGAGGAATGCGCCGCCGGGCGCCCCCTCATCTGGGTGGGGGATATGAACGTGGCTCCCACGGAGATGGACGTGACGAACCCCAGAAACAAGAAAGATCACGTCTGTTTTCACGAGGATATTCGAAACCTCTTTCAGGAAATAATCGCCCATCTCGGGCTTCGGGACGTGTACCGCAAGCACCGTCCCGGAGAAGGGGAGTTCTCTTTCTGGGATTACCGGGTCAAGGATTCCCTGAACCGCAACATAGGATGGCGCATCGACCATCTTCTGGCCACTCCCGCCCTGGAGGAGCGTTCCCTTGGCGCCTGGACGGAACGAGAACTTCGGGGCATGGAAAAACCCTCGGACCATACCGCGGTGGTGGGGGAGTTCGAGGGTTTCTGAAAACGGAAACATATGGAAGGGTCGTTCCGGGAGCTTGTAAAAATCCGTTCCTTCCGGAGGGATCCTCTTTTGGGACACATGCTACTCCTCGGCATCCTCCCAGAGTTCGTCCCAGGGAAGGCCCTCCTGTTCTCCCGCATCGAGCACCACCGAGGTGCGGGTCTTGCCGAATCGGCTCAGCTTGAGAAGAATGGCGTCCATGTGCTCCATGGAGACCGCCGCCACGTGGAGCACATAGTCGCAGTCTCCCGTGACTCTCCAGCAGTGGAGCACCTCGGGAAGAGCGGCGATCTCGTAAAACATCTTCGTGGCGGGATCCTTGAATTCCGTGTGCATGCTGATGATGGCCCGTACGGGAAATCCCGCCTTGGCCACGTCGAGGCGAGGGGTATATCCCTTGATGATTCCCGCATCCTCCATGCGGGCGATCCGTTCCGCCACGGTGGGAGGAGAGAGCCCCACCATCTTGGCGATACTCCGGAAGGAGCTTCGGCAGTTTTTCTGAAGAGCCTTCAGAATGGTGATATTTTCCCTATCCGGTCCCTTGATCCTGTTCCGAGAGAATGTCATAAAAATAGTTCCTTTCATTTGAAATCTTTTCCTGAAAATTTTTCGTATTATAGCAATTTTTCCCCAGAAAAATAAAGAGGAAGCCCAAGAAAAACGGTAAAAATTTTTTGTTTAAAATGCGGAATCCTCCTTTTTTATGATAAGGTTGCGGAGTTCGAAAAAATTTTTACAACGCCCCGTTTCTTTACTAAAGGAGGAGGTTTGCGGATGTTTTCTTCGTACCAGGAGCTTGAAAACTACGTACGGAACAACCAGGTAACGATGTTGGATTTCAAAGTCACCGAACTCGGGGGAAAGTGGCGGCACCTCACCATCCCCGCATCCCGGCTTTCGGAGAAAATCTTTGAAAAGGGGTTCGGCTTCGACGGCTCCAATTACGGATACGCCAAAATCGAGCAGAGCGACATGGTTTTCATCCCCGATCTTACCACGGCTTTTCTCGATCCCTTCTGGGATAGGAAAACCCTCGCCTTTCTGGGTACGGTACATGCCATTACCGATGAGGGATATGTCCCTTACGCAGGGGATTCCCGGCGCATTCTCGCCTCCGCCCTGGAATACATGAAAAAGAGTGGCCTGGCGGATACCTTTCTGGTGGGACCGGAGTACGAGTTTCACATTTTCGACCACGTGGCCTACGCCAACGAAATGCAGTCCTCCTTCTTCGAAGTGGATTCCTTTCAGGCGCACTGGCGCACCGGAGACGAAGAGGGCAATCTGGGTTTCAAGGTGCCTCTCAAGAAGGGATATCACCTGGATGCCCCGGGGGATGTGAACCGGGATCTCCGCTCTTCCATGGCCATGCTCCTGGATGCACTGGACATTCCCGTAAAGTACCACCATCACGAGGTGGGAGGGCCGGGGCAGCACGAAATCGAGCTCGAAATGAACGAAGCCTTCCGCCTTGCGGATGCCACCATGCTCTCCAAGTACATTATCAAAAATGCGGCGGTTCGGCACGGAAAAACCGCCACCTTCATGCCCAAGCCTCTGCACGGAGAGGCGGGGAACGGCATGCACGTGCATATGCAGCTTTGGAAAGACGGGGAGTCTCTCTTTGCGGGGCCCGACAGCAACTACGCGGGGCTTTCGGACCTGGCGCTCCACTTCATGGGAGGCATCTTGGTGCATACTCCCGCTCTCACCGCCCTGGCGAGCCCTTCCACCAACTCCTACAAGCGCCTCGTTCGGGGTTACGAAGCTCCCATCGGCATCGGTTTCGCCACCGCCAACCGCTCTGCGGTGCTTCGGGTTCCGGGATACGCCAAGGTTCCCTCCTCCCGGCGTTTCGAATTCCGATCCTCCGACGCTTCCGCAAATCCCTATCTTCTCTTTGCGGGGCTCCTTCTCGCGGGAATGGACGGGGTGGCGAGAAAGATCGATCCTCTTCGGGAGGGATACGGCCCCCTGGAAAAGAACTTCTACGAACTCGGGGATAGCGACATCAGGCTTCTTCCCGCCTCCCTGGAGGAGGCCCTGGAGGAGCTCGAGAAGGATCACGATTTTCTTGTCAAGCCCGGAATCTTTCCCGAAAGCCTTCTGGAAAACTGGAAGATTCTTAAATCCCGGGAGTGTGCCTCTCTCCGGAAGCTTCCCACTCCGGGAGAATACGCTCTCTACTACGATTGTTAGAAATATGGGTCAGAACCATGCCGAAAGGGGACGGACCTCGGGTTCGTCCCCTTTCGTACGTTTATTCGGATGTCCTGGATCTGCGGCATCAGGGGGAAAATTTTTCGAGCAGCCTCGCGTATATGCCGTAGATCTCCTCGCCGAAACAGACCAGGTAGATCGTTTCGGGAAGAGAATGATGCTCCAGAAAGTTTCGTATAGTTTCCAGCGCAAGAGGGCAGGCCTTTTCGGGAGGATATCCGTAGATCCCGCAGCTTATGGCGGGAAAGGCCAGGGTTTTGCATTCGTGGAGTGCCCCCAGCTCGAGGCTGTTTCGGTAGCACGAAGCCAGGAGTTCCGGCTCTCCCTGGTTTCCTCCGTGCCAGACCGGGCCCGGCGTGTGGATTACCCAGCGTGCGGGGAGGTTGTAGCCCCGGGTAATCCGGGCTTCCCCGGTGGGGCATCCTCCCAGGGTGCGGCACTCCTCCAGAAGCTCCGGCCCTGCGGCCCTGTGGATGGCTCCGTCCACGCCGCCCCCACCCAGCAGCGTCGTATTGGCGGCGTTCACCACGGCATCCACGTTGCAGCGGGTAATGTCTCCTCGGAGAAGAACCATACGATTTTCCAAATCCTTCACGGTTTTTCCATCCCCCTCTCGTTTCCTTGCCCGTCTTCCTGGGGCTCCACATGAACCACTACGTCGGCCATATCGGGAAAATGGTCCTTGAGAGCGAACTTTACGGCGGCGGCCAGATCGTGTCCCTGGCGTACGGTAATCTCGGGATGTACCTGGATATGCAGATCCACCATGAGAGAGCTGCTTCCGAGATAGCGGGTGCGTATTTTATGGAGACCGAGAATGCCGGGAATACACAGAATGAGGTGTTCCATGGTCTCCAGATCCTCCTGGGGGGCTCCCCGGTCCATGAGCTGTTCCAGGGGATCCCTGCAGATTCTGTAGGCTGCCCGGAGAATGAACAAGGATACCAGGGCGGCTCCGAGGGAGTCGAGAAACATCCAGGAGGGGTCTATCATGGTGCCTCCCACGGCGAGAGCCACCGGAAGGGAGCTCAGAGCATCCGAACGGTGATGCCAGGCGTTGGCGGAAAGAGCCATGGAGCGGATCCTTCTCCCCCAGAAGAGGGTCCACCGATAGAGCCATTCCTTGCTTGCCATGGAAATCAGAGCTGCCATCAGGGGAATTTTGCCGGGGGCTGATCCCGGAGAATGAGGAATGTGAAGGGAAGAAAGGGCCCCCCAGAGAAGCCGGAATCCCACCAGGGCGAGAACCAGGCCGATGAAGAGAGTTACCATGGTCTCCAGACGCTGATGCCCGTAAGGATGCTCTGCATCGGGGGGTTTATTCCAGAATCGCATTCCCACGAGAAGGGCCACGTCCGTAACGGTATCCGAGAGGCTGTGAATGCCGTCCGCCAGAACCGCCTGGCTGTTGCCCCAATATCCCGCACCGCATTTGAACGCGGAGAGGGCGATGTTCAACCCCAGCCCCGTTAGGGTTACCCGAAGGATTGTGCGATTATGGTTTTCCTTTGCCATGAAATATCAATGAACCTCCGCCTCCCGGAATTTTTTGAACCGGTGCCACAACAAAGGAACCGTACAGGCCCCCAGAAAAATCAGGGCTCCCAGATGCACCTCCCGGGGAAGTACGTTGTGAACTATGTTCATGAGAGCCCGAGGATTCAGGTTTAGCCTTTGATAGAGCAAGTCTACCAGAAGACCCGCCCCTACGGAAAGTATGGCTATGCTTCCGAGGTAGAGGATTATTCCTCTTTTGCCCAGAATCTTCGTCAACACCGGAAGAGCGGAGATGTTCGTGGCGGGCCCCGCAAGAAGAAAGACCAAGGCCGCTCCGGGAGAAACCCCCTTCAGAATGAAGGCTGCCGCCAGAGGCGTGGAGGAGGTGGCGCAGATGTACATGGGAATTCCCACCACGAGCATGATCAGCATGGCGTGGATTCCCCCTCCCATCCATGCTTCGAGAAAATTTTCCGGCATGAGAGCTCCGAGAAGCCCCGAAAGGACCACTCCCAGGGCGAAGGGAAAGGCCAGATGTCCCCAGAGCTCCCCCGTGGCGTAGCGGAACCCCTCGCGCAGGCGCTCCCGGAAGGAAATCTTTTCCGAAGGGTGTTCTTTTGCATGGCCTCCGCAGCAGGATCTTTCCTCGGGCTTTTCTCGGGAGTCATGGCAGGAGCACGAAGAAGAGGAAGGGGGCTCCTCCATGGTCCGGGCATCTTTCTTTCGGTCGAGAAAAACCATGCCCAGCCCTGCGGCGAAAGCGGTGCAGAACGCCGCCAGAGGGCGGGCTATGGTAAGGATAGGATCCAGAAGGGCGTAGCTGATGGTTATGGAGTCCACCCCGGATTCGGGGGTGGCGATAAGAAAGGCTGCGGTGGCTCCCCGGGAGGCTCCTTCCTTGCGCAGGGTGGCTCCCACGGGGAGAACGCTGCAGGAACAGAGGGGAAGAGGAATGCCCAGAAGGGCGGCCTTGAAGACCGGAGCTATGCCGGAACCTCCCAGGTGCCGTCGTATGGTGGCGGCGTTGAGACTTGTCTTGATCAATCCTCCCAGAAGAAGCCCCAAAACGATATAGGGAGCGGCACTCCAGAGAATGCTCCAGCATTCGTACAGCATTTTTTGAACAAAGACGATCATGAAGGGTTCGCCTCGCTTTCGCAACGTTGGTCCTTTTCGTGAAGGAAATGCTCGAGCCCCGTATTGAGAATCTGGAGAACGTGATGATCCCGGAGAGAATAGAAAACGATCTGCCCCTCTCTTCGTGGATGCACCATGTAGAGATCCCGCAGTATCCGAAGCTGATGCGATATGGCGGATTCGCTTACTTCGAGCAGAATGGACAGATCCCGAACGCACATCTCTCCTTCCCTCAGAGCGAGAAGGATTCCCACCCGGGTGGAATCTCCCAGGGCCCGGAACATGCGGGTAAGTTCCTGACGGATTTCTTCAGGGGGTGTTTTTTCAAGAGCCTCTTCCAGCCGTTGCGGGTGAAGGCAATGCTCTTTGGCATCGGAACGGGATGGTGTCATGCAAAGATCCTCCTTTGGAATGGAAGCTTGAGACTTTATATATGAGTATATGTTCATATGTTTATTTCGTCAAGAAAAAGTCTTGGGGATTTTGAAAAAACGCTGGGACAAAAAAATCTTTATTCGAAAGGACATGGATTTTTCCGCCAAAAAAACAACGTTGGAGGGGAAAAGAAAAGAGAAGGCTTTTGTATGCTCTTTTGAATACAGGGCTTTTTCCCCCGAAGCCTTGGAAGAAGCGGTTTTTTTCAGGGAAAATAAAATTTTGGGTTGCGGAAACGGGAAAAAAGAAAAATTTTTTCAGAAATTTCCCTTGGAGATATGGAGAATTGCATTTATAATATGTAAAAATCTCCCCGGAGGTTTTTATAATTTGCCGTTGACTAATGTGGAATTTTTTGCATGGTACAGGCTCAATCTTGTGATGCAAAGGGTGAATAAGCTAGTGAAGACAGAAAAAAGACGCACCACCAAGACCATCGTTTTTGAACGATTGAGAGGTGAGATATTGGAGGGTACCTTCAAGCCCGGAGAGCAGCTTCGGCAGGAGGCCATCGCCCGGCGTTACGGAGTGAGCCTTACTCCCGTCCGAGAGGCTCTTATGCAGCTGGAAATCGAGGGGCTCGTCACCTTCTACCCCAACAGCGGTGCCACGGTTTCCACCCTCATGCCCGCGGAGGTGCGGGAGCTTTATGAAATCCGTTTTCTTCTGGAGTCCGGGGCTCTCAAGTATGCCGCCCGATCCCTTACCAAAGAGCATATTCTCCGGGCCCGCAACATTCTTGCGGAGCTTCGGGAAGAGACGGATCCCGGAGAGTGGTGCCGCAAGGACGTGGACTTTCACCTGGCCCTCTGCGAAGCCGCCAAGAAGCCCAAGCTCCTCGAATTCATCCGCATGGTGCACACCAACGTGAGCCGCTATCTCCGGCTTTACTTCGATACCGAAGGAGTGGCTCTCGGCAAGGGCATCTGCGAGGATCACGGAGCTCTTCTCAAGGCGGTGGAGGACGGAGAGGTAGGCAAGGCCATTCAGTTGTTGGATTCTCATCTCTCCGAGGGAGGGCGTCGGCTCTACGATTTCATGCTCACCCAGGAATAGAGGGACAGAGAAAAGGGATCACCGGAGCAGAAACCTTCCCCCGGTGATCCCTTTATGTTTTCTCCGGTTTTTCGTTCCGTCTCCTACAGGAGATGAAGCCGCAGAATATTGAGTCCCAGGAGGATGAGAACCACGCCTCCGGCGGTCTCCAGGTGGCGTCCCGCCAGACAGCCCATGTTACGCCCGAGAACCACTCCCAAAAAGGAGGCCAGGGCGGTGATGGCCCCCGCCGCAAGAGCCAGAGGAAGAATGGGCTGATCCAGAAAGGCCATTCCCGCTCCCACCGCAAAGGCATCGATGGCGGTGGCGAACCCTATACAAAGTAGAAGAAGCCACGAGAGAGCCTCCGGGCCCTTTCGGGCTTCTTTTCGTTCTCCCGCTTCCCGGATCATGTGTATGCCCACCAGAGCGAGGAGGCCGAAGGCGATCCAGTGATCCCAAGCCTCCAAATGTCCGGCGAAGCGCATTCCTAGGAGCCATCCCAAAAGGGGCATGAGAAACTGAAAGAATCCGCAGATTCCCCCCAGGCGAAGCCCCAGAAAAAGGCGGTTTTCCCGGCTGCTCGCCCCGACGCCGCAGGAGGCGGCAAAGGCATCCATGGCGAGAGAGGATGCCACCAGTCCCGTATGTACGATGGAAGAAATCATAAAACTGCTCCTTTGTTCGTGATTTTGCGAAAGATTGGCCTCTTGCGAGGAATTTTTCGAAGAGGTATGCTCGCATTCCCGGGTTCTTCCGGAAAGTGTAGGGGAGAAAGGGCTTGCTGTCGAGCCGTAAAAGGCGTTTCCGGTTCGAAGGAGGGCGAGAGGCATGAGGTTGTTTCATAAAGAGTGGAAAGCGGTTTTTTTGATCTTTCTGGGAGGGGGACTTTTGTTCCTGCTCTTGGGGAGCTTTTCGAGAGAGGAGGAAGATGTCATGAGAACACATCTTACGCCGGAAGAGGAATACGTGATTCTGCGCAAGGGTACGGAATCTCCCTTCAGCGGAGAGTACTGGGATTTTTTCGAGGACGGCATCTATCGCTGCAAGCAATGCGGAGCTGATCTCTACCGTTCGGAAGACAAGTTTTCCTCTTCCTGCGGATGGCCGAGCTTCGACGACGAAGTCCCCGGAGCCATCCGACGGGTTCCCGATCCCGATGGAAGGCGTACCGAAATCGTCTGTGCCCGATGCGGAGCGCATCTCGGGCATGTTTTCCAAGGAGAGGGTCTTACGGAAAAGAATCTGCGGCATTGCGTGAACTCCCTTTCCCTGACCTTTCTTTCCCGGAAGGAGACGGAATCCCGGAACCGGGCGGTTTTCGGAGGAGGATGCTTCTGGGGAGTGGAATACCATTTTCGGAAAGTCCCGGGGGTACTGGAGACCACCGTGGGATATGCAGGAGGACATGTGGAGTCTCCCACCTATGAAATGGTTTGCAGCGGCACCACGGGACATGCGGAGGTGGTGGAGGTCGTCTACGATCCCTCCCGGGTCTCTTTTCGGGATCTCTGCGTACTTTTCTTCGAAATTCACGATCCATCCCAGGTGGATCGCCAGGGGCCGGATGTGGGAGCCCAGTATCGTTCGGTTATTTTCTACACCGAACCCTCCCAGGAGGAAATTGCCCGGGAGCTCGTGCAGGAGCTCGAACAAAAGAGCTGCGAGGTGGCTACGGAGATCGCCCCTCTGGAAACCTTCTGGAGAGCCGAGGAATACCACCAGGATTATTACGAAAAGACCGGAAAGGCCCCCTACTGTCACATCCGGACATCCCGATTCTAGAGGGCTCTTCGAATGCGGTTCGCTCCTCCATTTTACGAAACCATCATAAAGGCCCCGAACGCCTGAAGGAGAAATCTTCATCATGCAGAACGCTTTCATGTACGTCGCCGCATCCCTCATCTGGGGATCCACCTGGCTTGCCATCACCTTTCAGCTCGGAGTGGTGGATCCCCTGGTTTCCGTGGCCTATCGTTTCGGCCTCTCCTCGCTTATCCTTTTTCTTTTCTGCGCTCTTTTCCGAAAGCCCCTGGGCTATTCCTTTCGGGACCATCTCTGGATGGGGCTTCAGGGATTTCTGCTCTTCGGAATCAACTACTGGCTCGTCTACGTTTCCGAGGTGTACATTCCCAGCGGCCTTGCGGCGGTGCTCATGTCGAGTATGCTTTTTATGAACATGTTCAACGGAGCTCTCTTTCTCAAGAAACCTCTGGAAAAAAACGTGGTTATCGGAGCGGCCATCGGAGTGGTGGGAATGATTCTTCTCTTCAGCCGGGAGGTGCTGGAATTTCGCGTGAATCCCTTGGGAATGTTCGGAATTCTTCTGGCCCTTCTGGCGGCCTATTCCGCATCTCTGGGAAACATCCTCTCCGCCCGCAATCAGGTCAGGGCTCTTCCCATCGTGCAGACCAACGCCTACGGCATGCTGTACGGAACCCTTTTTGCGGTAAGTATGGCCCTGATACTTCGAAAACCCTTTGCGGTGGAGCTGAGCTTTTCCTATTTGGGAGCCCTTTTCTATCTTGCGCTTTTTGGCTCCGTCATCGCTTTCGGCTGCTACCTTACCCTGGTGGGACGCATCGGGGTAACGAAAAGTGCCTATATTACCCTTATCTCTCCGGTGATCGCCCTTTTCCTCTCCACGCTCTTCGAGGGATATACCTGGACCATTCTGGGCATGGCCGGAGTGGTCTGCATTCTGGGGGGCAATCTGTTGATTCTTCGAAGAAGGTAGTTTTTCCCGGAGTGGAAAAACCGCAGCATTTCGGGAATGGCCATTGTTCAGATCTTCATGACGTGTCGTAAGGAGGAAACCATGTCCGAAAAAGTATCCAACTGCGCCAAGTGTCCCTTTCCCTCGTCCGAAAGGATTTGCAGCTCCACCGGAGAAAAGGCTCCCGCCTTTTGCCCCACCAGAAACCTGGAAAAACTGGTTCCCCGGGCCCTGGAGGAGTATCACAAGCCGGAGATCGAGGAGTTCGCCCGCCAGGCTTCTCTTCAGGAGGCTGCGGGATACGGAAACAAGGAAAAGGGATATGCCTGCCTCAAGCCCATCAAGCCCCGGATCGAGGAGATCATGGATTTCGCACGGCGCATGGGGTATACCCGGCTGGGGCTCGCCTTTTGCGGCGGACTGCACCGGGAGGCCTGCATGGTGGAAGAAATCTTTACCCTCCAGGGTTTCGAGGTGGTTTCGGTGATGTGCAAGGTGGGAAGCGTTCCCAAGGAGGAGCTGGGGCTCACCGAGGAGGATAAGCTTTCGGTGGGAAACTTCGAGGCCATGTGCAACCCCGTGCTTCAGGCCCTGGTGCTGAACGAGGAAAAGACGGACTTCAACGTGCTTTTGGGGCTCTGCGTGGGGCACGACTCCCTCTTTCTCAAATATGCTTCCGCTCCCTGTACGGTGCTTGCCGCCAAGGACCGTCTTCTGGCTCACAATCCCCTGGCGGCGGTTTATACTTCTCTTTCGTATTACCGGAGCCTTCGGCAGAAGGAGTGAGGTTTCCGGTAAAGGATCTCTTTGGGGCCTTTTCTCTTGTGGGGAGAGGGCCTTTGCAGCTTCACCCTTTCATGGCGTGAAGGGGTATGATGTCTTTAAATTTTCTGACATACGTGAAGGGGAGTCCTTTCAAGGGCTCCCCTTCACGTATGTCATCCGGCTGCAGCGAAACGGTTTGTTATTCCGCTGGGGTTTCCTTCGGTTTGCAGACCGAGATGAGCATCTGCCGCAGGGTGTCCGTGTTCATGTAGGGATAGACGATACCCTGAAATTTCACCACGTATTGTGCATCGCAGGGGCCTCCCAGGCAGGAGGAGGGGGTGATGGATATTTCTTTCTCCAGGCCCAGACTGGTGATGACCTCTTGAGCCTGGGGAATGAACTCTCTGCTGCAGGGGCGGCATATGTAAAGCTTTTCCGCCGCTTCTCCCGGGAAGGCCGTAAGCAGCGAAGCGAGAAGAAGTATGGTGAAGAGAGCGCTTTTTTTCATGACCTATCCCTCCTTTCCTGAAACGTTTCTTTAGGAATTTTCCGTTTTCCAGGGGCAATCCGGATTGGTGCAGTTTTCTCCGTCACATTCACCCGATCCGGGACCAGTTCCCTTGGGCCCCGTGCCGTCCTTGGCTCCGTTGCCGTTACCTCCGTTATTGCCCTTGGGGCCGCTGCCGTCTCCGGCTCCGTTGCCGCTGTTCCCTCCGTTGCCGTTACCCTTGCCGAGAAACTCCAGTTTCTCTCCGTTGAGAGCCCCGTTCTTTTCCATGGCCATAAGAGGTGCCGTCACAAGAAGAGCTCCGAGAAATGCCGCGAGAATCGTAAGTCCCATAATGCGTTTCATAGTAAACTGCCTCCTTAAGTGTGGTGTTATGCATGATTCGTATAGGGCTTTCTTTCTCGTTCATCATGCCGTACATGTGGTTATCCGAGGACGATTTTTATTCCTTGTTTTTCAGAAGTTCCCGTACCGCATCCCGGAGGGTGCTGACCTCCGTGCCCTGTTCCGCCGCGATATCCTTGAGAGGCCTTGCGGGATCGCTCTCTTCGGGCCAGCCTGCGGCTTTGAAAAGCTCCGGAGCGGAAAGTCCGTAGAGAGCCGCCACTTCCGAGGCTGTCATGGAGCCCTTGATCTCCTCGGGGTTGGGTAGTTCCTCTCCCGGAGGTACGGGGCGGACAATTTCCTGAAGGCCCGCGCCATGTTCTTCGAAGTAGTGGAAGAGCATTTCCCGAAGCTCCTCGTCATTAACTCCGGGGATTTCCTTTACCGGTATATCCCGGGGAGTTTCCGGGGCAAGGTCGGTTATTTCGAGAACCTTTTCTTCCGCAAGTCCTACGGTGGCGGCAATCTGCTGCAGGCTCATCCAGCCGTAGAGTTTATCCGCGGGGTTCGTGGCGGCGATGCGGAGGCTTGAGGATGTGGAAGTCTGCCAGTAGCCGCTGAGTTTTGCGCCGCCGTAGACGCCGAAGAAGACCAGCACTCCCAGAACTCCCACCGCAAGAACGCTCAGTTTTCGGGATGGAGTGCCGAAGAAGAGAGCCTTTTCCTTGGGGCATGCCTCCACGCACTTGCCGCAGGCGATGCACTCCGCGCTGGTTTCCACGGTTTTCTGCTCGGGGTTCAGTCCCACCGGGCAGGCGGGTCCGCAGAGATGGCAGTGCACGCATGCCGTATCGTTTCGGCGAACCTTCACGAGCCCCAGCTTCTGGAGCGGGGCCAGAAGAGCCCCCAGGGGGCAGAGATAGCGGCACCAAAAGCGTTCGATCACCAGAGAGGCTCCGATAACCGTTACGAAGAGCACCACGTATCCCCAAGGTTTTTCCACGAACTCTCCCCATCCTGCGGAAAGATGCATCCAGGAGACCCAGGGATCGTAATCCCGCCATACCAGGGTGCCCATTTTCCAGGTGAAGCCGATGATGAGTACCAGGATAACGTACTTGAGGTAGCGCAGAGGCCGGTCCACTGCGGGGGGCAGCTCGCGCTTGCGGATCTTCAGAAGGCTTCCGAGCTTTGCGGAAGCTTCACCGATGGTTCCCAGAGGGCAGATCCAACCGCAGAAAACTCTTCCCACCAAAAGCGTTATGGCGATAACTCCCGCGAAAAGAACCAGGGCGCTCGGAGCTACCCGGCGGAGCCACGCTCCGGACTGCAGGTACACGTAGAGGCTTTCGAGGCCTCCCAGGGGACAGAGAGCGTCCGCCGCCGGAGCTCCCTCGGAACCACCCCCCAGCAGCTGATGCCGGTAGCCTATCCAGGAAATAAAGAGGAGAAAACCGATCTGTACCGCCCTTCGAATCCATTTTGACGCCATGCTCATCAACTCCTTTTCTCGTTGTGCTTTATACCCCTTGTAGTATTTCCAGTATAGCCGAGCCATGTAAAGGTGCCTTCAAAGGTTTGTGAAGAAGAGTAAAGGAAGGGTTCGGGATAAAGGGGTATGTTCTCGTGGAGTCTCCGCAAATACTCCTGTTATGGTATGCCTTTGCCGAAAATCTCTCAAGAGAGAAAGAAGGCTCTTTTTTTGATGATTAGGTGACTTTTCTCTTGTGGATTTCCGCTGAAATAGGGTATAACCACAACGGGTGTATATCTGTGCGTCCGGTCACGAGGGCCGGAAGAAAAGAGGTGAACGAGTTGAATTGGTATTATTTTTCCGGAACGGGCAACTCTCTCCATCTGGCGCGGCAGCTCGCCGCGTCTCTGGGAGGTCGGGCATTTTCCATGGCGGAAGAACTCCGGAAGAATACGGTGTCCTGTGAAACGGAGATGCTCGGGCTTGCCTTTCCTCTCTACTATGGGGGGCTTCCCGAAATGGTGGAGCGTTTTGCACGAACCGTGGATCTTTCGAAGGTTCGGTATGTGGTGGCGGTGGTTACCAAGGGAGGATCTCCGGGAGGACTTGCCCTGGAGCAGCTTCGAAGAATTTTCAAAAGCCGTGGAAAAAAACTCAATGCGGGCTTTTACGTCCTTATGCCAGCCAACTACATCGCCCTTTATGACGCTCCTTCCGAAGAGCGTCAACAGAAACTTCTTCGAAGAGGAGAGGCCAAGGTGCAGGAGGTGGCGGTGGCTGCCCGGGCAAAACTCGACTATTGTGAAAAGGAAGCCCTCCTTCCGGGGCTTCTCTGGCGGATCATCTACCGCTTCTGGCGTATACGGCGGCCTAAAAAAAGCAGACTCTTCCGGGTGGATTCCTCCCGTTGCGTCTCCTGCGGCGCCTGCGTGCGTCTCTGTCCAAGCGACATTATCAGCCTTCAGGAAGGGGAGCCCGTCTGGAAGGAGGGGTGCCAGGAGTGCATGGCCTGTATTCAGGGATGTCCGCACCAGGCCATTCAGCGGGGAACGAAAACCGAATCCCGCCGGCGGTACCGGCACCCCCTGGTGACTCTGGAGGATCTCTTCGTGGACCGAAGGGATCGGTAGTTTCCGAAAAAACCCCCGAAGAGTAAGGGAAAAGGAGGCCTTCATGTCTTTTGTGGAGCATGCATCGGTACCCATACGGGCTCTTTACGGTAGAGAAGAGATGGAACAGCGCATTCTCGCCTGGGGAGGATCTCTCATGCTTTCGGAGGTGAACTTTCCTGCGGGAGTGGTGCTGGATTCTCATGAGCATCCTCACGAACAGATAACCTATGTCTGCAAGGGCACCATCCGCTTTACCCTCGGAGAGGAAGAACGAATTCTCCGGGAGGGAGACAGCGTCTATATATCTCCGGATGTGCCTCATGCGGTGGAAGTACTGGAGGATTTTCGGGGAATCGACGTCTTTGCTCCTCCCCGGAAGGATTTTCTGGAGTAGTTCGAGATTTTCAGAATCTCCGGGAATTTTTGAGAAACATGCCGCTTTTTCCCTTGTCAGAAGAGCTTTTTTGTGGACAATGGATGACGGAAGAATGACGCATATCTTGAGGAGGTGAAGAGGAAAGGGCGTGCGACGCTTCGGAGTCGCCGATCTTTCCGGAAGCGATGAAAACAAAAACCATACTTCTTCTTGTGGCGGTGGGAGGCATGGCTTTGAGCCTCCTTACCTTTCAGTGGAACCTGGCCACCTTTCGAGGTGTAGGCACGGGCTTTATTCTGGGATATCTCGTAAGCCAGCTGGTAGGCATTTTCTCTCCCCGGCGTCGATAACCTGAGGAGCTGATTTCCAGCAAGAGCGGACTTCCCGGTCCTTCTCGGAGAGGGACCGGGATTTTATTGTCGAATAAGGGCGGATATTTTTATGACGTATGTTGTTTTCGGAACCATTCTCTGTGCGGGAAGCCTTCTTCAGGGAATGGTGGGGTTCGGATTCGGTCTTTTTTCGGTGCCCCTTCTGGTGTGGGCGGGAGCTCCGCTGAGCGTGGCGGTGGCCACCATGTCCATCTGTTCCTTTTCCCAATCCCTTCTGGGAAGCTTTACCCTGCGGCGATCCATTCGCTGGAAGGAAGCTCTCTGGGCGAACGGGCTTCGATGGCTTTTCATGCCCCTGGGCATCTGGATACTGCTGCATATCGACACTCTCAGCCGGGATCAGATAAAACAGATCATCGGGGCGGTGCTCCTGGGGGTGCTCCTGGTGCGGGTCTGCGTGAAGGTGGCTCCCCGGAAACACATCCATCCTCTTTGGGGGTGGATCGCCTTCAGTGCCAGCGGCATTCTTAACGGTATGGTGGGCATGGGAGGCCCTCCCCTGGTGCTCTGGCTTATGGCCCACGGCTGGTCCAACCAGGAGTTCCGAGCCTTCACCCAGACGGTCTTCTCTCTGGGCATTCCCTTTCAACTGGCGGTGCTGGCCTGGATGTCTCCATCTCCCATTCTGCAGGATATGGGAATGGCGGTTTTCTACATTCCCTTCGTTCTCGGGGCGGGGTTCCTGGGCATTCGCCTGGGAAATCTTTTTTCCAAAGATCTCCTGCGGCGCACGGCTCTGACCCTGCTCTTCGGCACGTCCTTTCTGGCCATGGCGGAGCCTCTCTGGAAAAAGATGTTCTGACGTTCCCGAAGGAACATGTTCAAAGAAATCTTCGCGACCCGGCGACCCGAAAAGCCCGGAAGAATNNATTCTTCCGGGCTTTTCGGGTCGTTTCTCCATGCTGTCGCTTTCTCCGTTTTTTTCAGGCGGAGCGGCTTTCCGAAAAATTCTCCAGCTCTGTTCCGGAGTTCTCCGGAGAAGAGCTGGAAAAATCGCATTCCAGAACCTCCAGAGAAGCAGCCTTGAAGAGAAAGACGCAGGAATCCCCCTCCGCCACGTTTAAGGATTTGAATCCGCTCAGGGTAACCATGGCGTGGAGTTGCAGCGAGTTTTTCCGGGTGGCTCCCGTAATCCACACGAGGGGCCCCCTTTGTTCTACATGGGTGATCTTCAGGGGGATCTGATTCATGGAGGAGGCTCCCAGGTTTTCCCTTGCCACGATGATATCCTCGGGGCGTACCGAAAGGGTGGCGGAAACTCCCGGAGGAACCGTGCAGGTGGAGTAGAAAGGAATTCCCTCCACGTCGAAGGTTCCCAATTCCGAGGAGGAGGGGAGGCTCGGCAAGGTGAAGAGGTTTCGGGCTCCCACCAGAGTGGCCACGTACCCCGGACGGGGACGACGGAAAACCTCTTCCGGAGTTCCTTCCTGGAGCAGTTTTCCCTGATGAATCACCGCCACGTGGGTGGCCAGGGCCCATACGTCCTCCATATCGTGAGTTACGTGGAGCACCGTAATTCCCAGTTCTTGCACGAGATTGCGCAGCATCCGCCGCATCTCCTCCCGGGTGGCCACGTCCAGGGCGCTGAAGGCTTCGTCCAGGAGAAGAATTTCCGGCCCCGTCACCAGGGCTCGGGCAAGAGCCGCCCGCTGCTGTTCTCCCCCCGAAAGAGTCTGTACCTCCCGTTCCAGAAGATGATCTATGCGGAGCTTTGCCGCCAGGGATTCCACCTTTTCGCGAATTTGGTGTTTCGAGATCTTTCCCCTGCGAAGTCCGAAGGCGATATTTTTGAACACGTTGAGATGAGGAAAGAGCATGTAGTCCTGGTAGACGATACCGAGTCGGCGCTGTTCCGGCGGAAGAAAGGTCACGTCCCGGCCCCGGAGGAAAACCTGCCCCTCCCGGGGATGGAAGGCCCCGATGATGGTTTCCAGAAGCACGCTCTTTCCCGCTCCGGAGGCTCCGAGAAGGCAGCAGTAAGAGCCTTCTGTCACGCCGAAGCTCACCTTTTCCAGAGAAAAATCTCCCAGCCGAACCGAGAGCTGGTGCACAGAAAGAAGAGGCATTAGAGCACCACCTCCCGGTTGAGAATCTCGAAGACGATGATGGCTCCCAGGGATATGGCGATGAGAATGATGCCCGAGGTCATAGCCATGGCCAGGTTGCCATAGGAAATGTTGAGATACAGGGTAATGGGGAGGGTTTCCGTGTACATTCGGGTGCCTCCCGCAAGAATGAGTACCGTGCCGAAACAGCCCATGCAGCGGGCAAAGGCGATCACCGCCGCCGCAAAGAGCCCTCCCCGGGCCATGGGAACGGAAACCCGGAGAAAGGCGCTGAACTGGCTGTATCCCAGGCTTCGGGCCACCATTTCGTACCTGGGGCTGATCCCCCGGAAGGTGCCGTATACCACTCGAATGGCGTAGGGAGCGGCGGTAAAGACCTGAGCTACCACGATGGCCCACTTGCTGAACACCAGGTGTATGCCCATACTTTTCAGCCAATCCGCAAAAGCCCCGTGCCCGAAAAGGAGCAGAAGACAGAGTCCCAGTACCAGCTCGGGAAAGGCCATGGGAAGATCCACGATGGTCCGCAGCAGATGATGCCCCGGAAAGGTGAACCGGGCGAGAAGATAGCCGATGGATACCGCCAGGAGCATTACAAGAGCTACCGAAAGAAGGCTCGTGGAAAGGGAGAGATGAATGCTGTAAAGCATCTCCTCCGAGAGAGCGCTCTCGAAAATTTCCTCTTTCTCGGGCATGAGAATGAGGGATACCATGGCCCAGATAAGAAAGCCCGAAAAAATGACCGTTACGCCTCCCAGGGCGGCCTGAAAAAAACGATTTCCCATCATATTTCCGGAGCTACTCGGGTTTTTCCACGGGGAAACCCCACTCTTTCCAACACTCTCGGGCCTCCGGAGAGGTGATGAAGGCGATAAACTGCCGGGCCTCTTCCGGGCGCTGGGAATAAGAAATAACCGAGGCGGGAATGGTTTTGATGATGTTCTGTGATACCGGAATGGGAATCACCACCACCTTGCCCTTCCCCTGGGCCCAGGTAGCCTGGTCTTCCCAGGCGATCACGGCGTCCACCTGTTCCGTGGCGGTGTAGATGAGAAGCTGGTTCACCGTGCTCGGCCGGGTGACCACCTGGGGATTCACCTTTTCCGCAAGGCCGTTCTTTTCGAGAATTTCCGAAGAAACCTTACCGATGGCTGCGGCCTTGGCATCCGCCAGGGCTATCCGCAGTCCTTCCCGAGCAAGATCTTCCAGGCCATGAATGTTGCCGGGGTTGCCCTTGGGGGTAAGAATCACCGGCACGTGGTAACAGATGGTGGCTTCTCCTTCTTGTACCACAAGCCCTTTCTCCAGGGCATCCTGGGTATATTTCGCGGCGCCGGGAATGTAGACATCGCCGTTTTTCCGGGTGGCGATCATGCCGAAAAGCTCTCCCGATCCGGCATAGATCATCTGTACCGGAGTGCCGTAGGTCTCTTCGTATTGCGCCTTCAGTTCGTCCATGGGTTTCATGAGTCCCGCTCCGCAGTAAATGAGAAGAGGTTCCCCGGCCCAGGAAAGAGAGACGGATAATGCCAGAAAAATCACCGCGAAAGGAACGCACCACTTTTTGAGCATATGCCAAACACCTCCAAAAAAAATACTCCTTCCCAAAAGGAAGGAGCCATCAAAAGTGATCGCTCCGCTCTTTTTCAAACACGGAAGGCCTTTCCGTTTCCAGAAAAACCCTGTCGGCCTTTAGCCATAGAATTACGGTGTAATTCCACAGGCTTGGAGGCTCAGAGGGGAGAACTGTCTATTATATTGATCCATAGATATCATGTTTTCTCTAACAATGCAAGGAAAGTTCGAAAAATACCGTATTTCCTGGTTGCAAGAGAGTCTTTCCACGCCTTCTTGGAAAAACCTTTGGAGCCCGGTGCGTCACGATATCTTTTCCGAAAAAGAAGGGATTTTCAGGTAATTCGCATGCTTCGGATAATGGGGTATACTATCTTGACAATAGGCGGTGAAATCGTTAGGGTGGAGCTGTAACCACGGAATTGCGCGAAGGTTTTTTCTATATGGCACCATGGTTGCGAAAAAAATGCGTTTTTCGAGAGCGTTCCTTGAAAGCCTTCATGGGAGCTATCGGAAGAAACGGGAGATTTTTTCCTCCGCTCCGAACGTGGAAGGCATCTTGGGGGTGCTCCTCGAAAGAGTTTGGAGAAGAGGGCGGAAGAACTCGGGAAAACTTGCCGGAACAATCGAAGAATAAAGGGTGGGTTTATGGGAAGAATACTGGAACTCGAAAACGTATCGAAACATTTTCCCCTCTCCGGAGATCGAACGGTAAAGGCGGTGGAGGGGGTTTCCATGAATGTGGACCGGGGAGATATCTTCGGCATCGCCGGAGAATCGGGATCGGGCAAAACCACCCTGGGACGGGTTATTTTAAGGCTTCTCTCCGCCACGGAAGGAACCATATCCTACGACGGCCGGGACATTACCCGGGTTGATATGGATCGAGAAAAGCGCTTGCGCCGAAAGCTGCAGATCGTCTTTCAGGATCCCTACGCATCTCTCCATCCGAGAAAAAAAATCAAGGACATCATCGGTCAGGGACTTCGTACCCACGGCCTCGTATCGAGGGAGTGGGAAATGGTGACCAAGGTGGGAGAGCTCCTCGCTCTAGTGGGTATGAACGAACAACATCTGTATCGCTATCCCCACGAGCTTTCGGGAGGACAGCGCCAGAGAGTTGCCATCGCCCGGGCGCTCATCCTCGATCCGGAGCTGGTGGTGCTCGACGAGCCCACCTCCTCTCTGGACGTTTCGGTGCAGGCGGAGGTGCTCAAACTGTTGCAGCGCCTTCGGGATGAGCTGCGTCTTACCTATCTCTTCATCACCCACGACCTTGCGGTGGTGCGGCTTTTTACGGAAAAGCTCGCCATTCTCTACCTGGGAAGAATTATGGAGATCGGCAGAACCGGAGAGATTTTTCAAAAACCCCTTCATCCGTATACGGAAGCCCTCATATCGGTAACTCCCAAGCTGGACCCTTCCAAAAGAGGAAACAAAATCGTTCTCAAAGGTGAAATTCCAAGCCCCATCGATCCCCCCCGGGGATGTCCCTTTCATACCCGTTGTTTCAAAAAAATAGGCGCGATCTGCGAAAATGAGCCTCCGGAGCTGAAAAGTCTGGAAAAGGGGCATCTCGTAGCCTGTCATCTCTACTGATCTGCCGGCCCGAGATCCCTTCGGCTTTGTACAAACACGTATCGAAAGAGGTGTTTCCTGTGAAAGCTCACGCGAAAATAGTCGGCATCGAACTCTACAAGGCGGATTTCGAGCTTGCGGAGCCCTTCGTTACCTCCCTTGCCAGAATTACCATGGCTCATAACGTTATCGTGCGTATTTACGAGAGCGGAGGCCTGTATGGTACCGGGGAGACCCGTCCCAATCCTCCGGTGACGGGAGAGACTCAGAAGGCCGCCCTTGCGGCGGGAGAGGAGATGGCTCCCAGGCTTCTGGGGCATCCCGCCTGGGATATCGAAGGGGCGGTGCGCATACTCGATAAGGGACTGCTCAAGAACAGCGCCTTGAAGAGCGCCTTCGACATCGCCCTCTACGACCTTCTGGGAAAGATGGGAGATCTTCCCCTCTTCGCGCTTCTCGGAGGAGGACGGCGCACGGTCTATACGGATAACACCGTGAGCCTCGGCCCTCCCGGAGAGATGGTGGAAAAGGCCCTGGCCTGCAAAAGAGAAGGATTCAGGGCTGTCAAGGTAAAGCTGGGAAGCACCTTCGAGGAGGATCTTTTCCGAATGGAGCAGATCCGCAAGGCCCTGGGCCCCGACACGGCCCTCCGAATCGACGCCAACCAAGGGTGGGATCGAAAGACCGCCCTTCGGGTGCTCCAAGCCCTGGAGCCTCTCGGGGTGGAGTATTGCGAACAGCCCGTGGTTCACTGGGATTACGAGGGCCTGCGCTGGATCCGGGATCGTACCCGGATTCCCATCATGGCGGACGAATCGGTCTTCGGCCCTCAGGACGCCTTTCGCCTCGCCTCGGGAGGGTGCTGTGACTATCTCAACATCAAGTTCGCCAAAACCGGAGGCATTCACGGAGCTCTCAAGGTGAACGCCGTGGCGGAGGCCTGCGGCATGCCCTGCATGGTGGGATGCATGACCGAATCCAGGCTTCCTCTCACTGCGGCGGCTCATTTCGTATCGGCCCGTCCCAACATCCGTTTCGCCGATCTCGACGGGCACCTGCCCATGAAGGAAGATCCGGTGATCGGAGGGGCGTCCTACGATGGCGGAGCCATATCCCTGCCGGAGCTTCCCGGGCATGGAGCGGATTACAAAGCGGATTTTCTCGCCCGGTGTCCCCGAATTCGAGTGGAGTAGCCTCCGCGGTCTCTTCCGGGCTTTTCCTGTAAAAATCCGCAAAGACCCGGCGGGCATGGGCGGAGATGCTGGGGGGTGCCGAAAAGGCTTTCGGATGCCCCGGATATATGTACACCATAATCTAAAGGAGGTAGGTAGGATGCAACGCTGGAAACGTTTGTTGATACTGGGACTGTTTGGCCTCATGGTAGTCATGGTTGCTGCGGGAGGGGCTGCGGCCCAGAAACCCCTTCTCATCGGCATGAATACCGGAGCCATCGTGACTCTGGATCCTGCGGCATGTTATGAAGTGGAAGGGCACTGGCTGCTGGCCAACGTCTACGACAGCCTGGTGAAGTTCAAGGCGGGCTCCGCCAGCGAAATCGAGCCCTGCCTGGCCACGGAGTGGAACGTGGACGGCAAGACTCTGGAGCTCACCCTCCGGGAGGGCGTGAAGTTCTCCAACGGCGACCTTATGGAGCCCGAGGACGTGGTTTATTCTCTCAAGCGAGTGGTTGCTCTGGGAGCTTCTCCCTCCTGGATTCTCACCCAGTTCGGCGTTACCGAGGATAGCATCAGCGCCGAGGGAAACGTCCTCAAGATCGAAATGGATGCCCCCTACTCACCCCAGCTCGTCATGTCCTGCATGACCTACATTTCCGGGGTGATGCAGAAGAAAACCATCCTGGCAAACGAAAAGGAGGGCGATATGGGGGCGGATTATCTCGACCGCACCTCCATCGGTACGGGCCCCTACTATCTCGAAAGCTGGACACGAAACGAGCGTATCGTGCTCAAGGCGAACCCTCACTACTGGGGAGACAAGCCGAAGATCGATGCCATTATGTTGCTCGACATTCCCGAATCGTCGAGCCAGCTTTTGCAGCTCAAGCGGGGAACCATCGACATCGCCTGGAACCTCGAATACGACCAGATTCCCGAAGTGCAGGTCGCCAAGGGATTGAGCACCACCACCACCCCCATGTTCAAGATGATCTATCTCGGCATGAACGGGGTTATTGAGCCTTTGAACAACGTCAAGGTGCGCCAGGCCATCAAGTCCGCCATCGATACCGCCGGGCTGATCCAGGCCGTAGGAGGGGGCGTGAAGGAGCTTCACAGCTTCATTCCCGAGGGAATGTTCGCCCATTATGACGGAGATCCCTTTCCCTACAATCCCGAGAGAGCCAAGGAGCTCCTCGCGGAAGCGGGATTCCCCGATGGAGTGGATATCAACCTTCTCATTCCGGACTTTCTCGCCACCGCGGGTACCGTGGTGAAGGCCAATCTCGATGCGGTGGGCATCAGAACGAACCTCCAGACCATCGCCTATACCACCCTTCTCGGCAAGTATCGGGAACAGGGCATCGAAGTGGTTATGGCCCGATGGGGAGCGGATTACGGAGATCCCGACGCCATGGCGAAGCCCTTCGCTCACTGCCGAACCACGGGCCCGGATGCGAAGATCAAGCAGCTCGCCTGGCGGAACGCCTACGCCAATCCGGAACTGACGGATCTGGTGGAAGAGGCTCAGTTCGTTCAAGATACGGAAACCCGTAAGAACATGTACGTGGAAATTCAGAAGAGATGGCAGGAAGAAGGGCCCTTCGAGATTCTCTATCAGTTCTCCGGCCAGGTGGGCCTGCGGGATGCGGTGAAGAACTTCCATCTCAGCCCTCTTACGGAAACCCGTCTGGAGTTTGTGGAAATCGCCGAATAGCTTCAGGGGCACAGGCGGTACGAAAAGGCACAAGGCTTCCCCGGCTTTCATTTTCACGCTTTGCCGGGGGAGCGTGCTCGGTGCGGAGGAGAGACGGAAGGCGCTGCCTTCCGGAACCCTTCGTGAGGGCGAGGCGTTCTTGCGAAAAACTTTAGAAAGCCCACGAGGAATAATCCATGAGCTTTACTCGATACCTGTTCAAGCGACTGGCTTTGTTTTTTCTTGTTCTTTTCGGGGTGGTGACGGTAACCTTCATCATCTGCCGCGTGGTTCCCGCAGATCCCGTGGGAGCCATTCTCGGAGAGAACGCTCCCCAGGAGCTGGTGGAGAAGACCGAGCGCATGCTGGGGCTCCACCTCCCCTTGTATCAGCAGTATCTGCGAACCCTCAAGGGAGTGGTCACTCTGGATCTCGGCATCGCCCTGCGGACGAACAACCCCGTCACCACGGATCTTAAAAAGTATTTCCCTGCCACCCTGGAGCTCGTGATCTTTGCCATGATCATCGCGGTGATCTTCGGCATCGCCCTGGGCATCATCGCGGCGGTAAAGCGGAACCGGTGGCCCGACACCCTCAGCCGGATTTTCTCTCTGGTGGGCATTTCCATGCCCGCCTTCTGGCTGGGGCTTCTGATCATCCTCTTCTTCTTCTACCATATTCCCCTGCTTCCCGCAGGGGGACGCCTGGCGCCGTACCTTATGCCTCCTCCTACGGTGACGGGAATGTATACCCTGGACAGCCTTCTGGCGGGGGATTTCCAAACCTTCTGGAACGCCCTCTATCATCTTCTGGGGCCCGCCCTGGTGCTGGGATGGATTCAGATGGCCTATATCGGTCGGGTTACCCGGTCCTCCATGCTGGAAATTCTTAACGAAGAATATATCCGAACCGCCCGGGTGAAGGGGCTTCCGGAACGGAAGGTCATTCTGGGACACGCCTTCCGGAACGCTTCCATCACGGTGATTACCATGATCGGGATCTCCGTGGGATATATGCTCGAAGGTTCGGTACTTACGGAAACGGTCTTCGGTTACCCCGGCCTGGGCCGCTATTCGGTGAATGCCTTTCTCGCCCTGGATCTCAACGCTGTGGTAGGGTCCGTGACCCTCATCGCTCTCTGCTATGCCGGGAGCAATCTCGTGGTGGATCTGCTGTACGGCTTTCTCGATCCACGAGTCCGGTCCTAGGAGGCGCCTATGAGCACACATCCAACAAACAGAACCTGGAGGGAGCGGCACGCCTCGGAATTTTCCCAGATCCGGGAATTCTTCTTCGCGGTGAAGAAAAGCAAGCTCACCCTGGCGGGGCTGGCCATCGTGCTGAGCCTCATGGTGGTGGCCCTTACGGCGCCTCTTCTGGCCCCTTACGATCCTCTGGAAATGAACATCGCAAACCGCCTCCAGGCTCCTTCGGCATCCCACTGGCTGGGAACCGATGAGCTGGGACGGGATATCCTTTCCCGAATACTTTACGGTACCGGGCTCGCTTTGAAGATCATGATCATCGTGCTTCTTATCGACCTTCCCCTGGGGGTTTTCCTGGGCATCGTGGCGGGGTACTTCGGGGGATGGATCGACGAGGTGATCATGCGCCTGGCGGACATTTTCATGGCCTTTCCCCGGCTCATTCTCGCCATGGCCATCGGGGCGGCCCTCGGGCCGAGTCTCACCAACACCATGATCGCCATAGCCGTAACTCTCTGGCCGTCCTATGCCCGACTTGCCCGGGGAGAAACCCTGAGCATCAAGGAGCGTACCTTTATCGAGGCGGAGAAATCCATAGGCACCCCCAAATGGAAAATCCTGGTCTCTCACATTCTTCCTCTCTGTTCCTCCACCACCATCGTCCGGGCCACTCTGGACATGGGAAACGTCATCCGCATCGCCGCGGGAATGAGCTTCATCGGCTTGGGGGCTCAGGCTCCCATGCCGGAATGGGGGCTCATGGTGAGCACGGGGCGCGACTTTCTCGTAAACCAGTGGTGGGTTCCCACCTTTCCAGGGCTCGCCATTCTGATAACGGTGTTCGGATTCAACCTTTTGGGAGATGGCATTCGGGATATCGCGGATCCGCATCTGAGAAGGGGAGACTGATGGGAGACATACTGCTCGACATTCAGGATCTGTACGTCAATTTTTATACCTATCGCGGGGTGGTGCGGGCCATCAACGGAGTAAGCCTCCAGATTCGGAAGGGAGAATTCTTCGGCCTGGTGGGAGAAACCGGATGCGGCAAGAGCGTCACCGCCTCGGCGATTCTCGATCTGGTGCGCAATCCCGGACGCATCGAGGGAGGCACAATTCTCTTCAAGGGAGAAGACCTCCTGAAGATGGATTCAAAGAAAATGGGCCGTACCATCCGGGGGCGCCAGATCACCATGATCATGCAGCACCCCGTCGCGGCACTCAATCCGGTGATGCGGGTCCAGGAGCAGATTGCGGAGGTTCTCCTTCACAACATGAGCAAAAGAGAAGCCATGCAGGCCGCCATTCAATGCCTGAAAGAGGTGAACATTCCCGAGCCCGAAAAGGTGGCCCGGTACTATCCTCATCAGCTCTCGGGAGGCATGGCCCAGCGGGTGATGATCGCCCTCATGCTCTCCTCGGAGCCTCCCCTCCTCATTGCGGACGAGCCCACCACCGCTCTGGACGTTTCCGTTCAGGCCCAGGTGCTTCTCCTGTTGGAAGAACTTGTGAAAAAAAAGAACTCCAGTGTTCTCCTGATCACCCACGACATGTCCGTGGTGGCGGAGACCTGCCACCGGGTAGGGGTCATGTACGCCGGAGACGTGGCGGAGGTAGGAAGCGTGCACCAGGTGATCTTCAACCCCAAACATCCCTATACCAAGGGACTCATGCAGGCCATTCCTTCGGAGGAACACACGAAGCTGGAGGGCATTCCCGGCACTGTGCCGGATCTGGTAACCCCCCCGCCGGGGTGCCGCTTCCACCCCCGATGCCCTCATGCCACGGAGCTCTGTACACAAGAAAAACCCCTTCCTCACGAAGTTTCGGAGGGGCACCTGGTGGCCTGTCACCTCTACTGACGGAAAACCGGCATATCCCCCCAGGGGGCAAGGCCTCAAAAAACCGACAAGGCCCCCCTCGGCTCTCCATGGAAAGCCGAGGGGGGCCTTGTATTTTCTCACATCGGAACTGTTACAACCGTTTTTTGAGAGCCAGAGAATCTCTGGCAAGATCGAAAAAGCGTTTTGCCGCGGGGGAAATAATATCCGAGGCCGGCACGGCGATGCCAATCTCCACGGGTTGAGGCGGATCTAACGGCAGAAGTGCCACGTCACCGGTCCAGAAACGTGCGGTGAGCCCATGATCCAGACTTACGCCGAGCCCCGCCGCTACCATGCAGTAGGTGGCATAGCTGTCCGTGGAGGCAAAACAAATATTGGGCCGTATTTTCATGCGGGCAAACATACGGGAGTTGTCCGTGTCCTGCTCTGGATATGTCTCGATATACGGAAGTGTGGCGAAATGCCGAAGGGCGAATTTTTTCTTTCTCGATAAGGGATTTTTCATAGGAACCCATGCGACCAGGGAGCTTTCCATGAGCGGGAACCAATCGAAATCGCCCTGTCGTTGGCTGATAATGCAAAAATCCAGCCGATGTTCTTCCAGAGCCCGGGAAAACTGTGAGCTGTTCCCCTCAAGAAGGTGTACTTCAATTCCCGGATGACGTTTGCCAAACTGCGCAATAATTTCCGAAAGACCCTGATAGTAGGCCGGATAGGCGGAACCTATGGTGATGGAGCCCGCTTCGAGCCCTTGGATTTCTGCGGTGATTTGGGAGTATCTTTCCTCGTAACGCAACATTTTTCGATAGAGCGGAAGTATTCTTTTGCATTCCCTGGTCGGCATGACACCGGAACGGCTGCGTATGAGCAGCGGAAATCCGGCTTCGATCTCCATGGCTCTGACCATGCGGCTCATTCCGGAGGGAGTGTACCCCAATTTTTCAGCCGCAGCGGACAGGCTGCCCATCTCGACGGCGCACAAAATGGCTCGGCATTTTTCAGTATCCATGAGCCCTCCTATACATGCATTTTTGTCAAAGATAGCTTGCATTACTATCACTTTTCTCAAAATATACCACGGAGTATGATGACGTCAATAACTCGTGGTACTTTTTTGGCGCTTTACGGGAGGTGCCCCATGACACGGCGCAAAGCGGAACTCCTGCTTGCCGGAATAATTCTGGCGCGCAGCACATCCTATCTGTTTGCGAAAATAGGCTTGGAAAACATGGGCATATTCAATTTGCTGGGCCTTCGTTTTGGCTTGGCCTTTCTCTTGCTCGCCTGCATTTTCCGGCGGCCCCTGATGCGCTGCCAGGCAAAAACACTTGTGCGCGGCGCTCTTCTCGGAAGCTCCTTTTTTGCGGTTATGACGGCGGAACTCACGGGACTTCGGACCACGAGCACCTCCACCACATCGTTTCTGGAAAATACCGCCATAGTTTTCGTACCTCTTTTCGAGGCACTCCTGCGAAGGCGGTTTCCCGAAATGCGGATCCTCATAAATACCATTACAGCCCTGTTCGGTATAGCGCTTTTGACACTCCAAACATCCCTGTCTCTGTCTTCGGGGGAGCTTTTTTGTGTCCTTGCGGCAGTACTCTATGCTCTGTCTATCATTCTCACGGATAGACTATCCAGAAAAGACGATCCTCTTATGCTTGGAATTATTCAAATCGGAACGATGGGGATTTTGGGAGTAGTCGCTGCCCTTATCTTCGAAACGCCTCGGCTACCCTCGGGAGGCGCGGAATGGGGCGTCATTGCAGTATTAACGGTGGTTTGTACCGGCTTTGGATTTACCCTCCAGCCAGTGGCACAGCGTTATACAACTTCGGAACGTGCGGGTCTGTACTGTGCGCTCAATCCCGTCTTCGCGGCTTTTCTGGGAACTTTTTTCCTGAACGAACATCTTGGGTTCCGCGGGATCATAGGCTCCATGTTCGTTCTTTCTGCGGTGATTTTATCGCAATATTCAAGGGGATCTCTACAAACTCTCGAGAAGGGACGGGATTCCCCTGAAACAGCGGAACTTCTTTGTGAAGGAAATCGCCTGCGACAGCCTTGAAAAGGTGAACGATCTACTGGTACGAATAGAGAAAGCTGCGGACTGGTCCATCTTCGAACGGCCATTGAAGGACTTCCGTCATAGGCCTGAGGAACCTGGCCTATAATGTCGTTCGATTCTCGTTCCTGATGATGAGATCTCCATGCGTGGTACCCGAATGACGGCAAAAACCGTACTGTTTGGGTAAACCCAGCGGCAAGAGAGGCTTATTCTAATAATGATGGAGCCTGATTTGTCGCTGTTTTTGGGCGGTGGATTTTTTTGCGCGCTCAGACTTCAACATGTAGGATTCCCATAAGGTTATGGAGAGGAAGTGAGCATATGAAAAATGTACAGTATGTGCACACGAATATTGTGGCAAAGGATTGGCGAAGGCTTGCCCAATTTTACATGGATGTTTTCGGATGCAAACCGAAACTACCGGAGCGGGATCTGAAGGGGGCTTGGCTCGATACATTGACAAGCCTTGAAGGAGCACACATTCAGGGAATTCATCTTCTTTTGCCGGGGGTTTCGGAAAAAGGGCCAACGTTAGAGATTTTTCAATATTCCAATAATATCGACAACCTCGGAAAAGAGATAAACACGGAAGGATTCGGTCACATCGCTTTTGCCGTGGAAGACGTGGAAAAATGCCTCCAGGAAGTTTTACGTAACGGCGGCTCTACAGTGGGAAGTACCGTTAAGGGAAATATCCCCGGAGTGGGAGAAATTCATGTGGTCTATGCCAGAGATCCCGAGGGCAATATCGTGGAAATACAAAAATGGACCTAAGAGGTTTATTGAAAAATGCGGCTCTAAGGAGAGGTGATGTGTCGTAATACGTCCTGGGGAATTTGCTGTGGTGTATTTTTATAAGAAAAATCTCCGACACAGGAAAGAACCTCCCTTCCCGAGAAGAATGCTTCGGCTTTAATTGTACGCCAAAAGTGAAAAATCAATGAATTTATATGGCAAACCGCCCGACCTCTCCTTGGAGAGCCGGGCGGTTTGCGGGCTGTATCCACATTCTTCCGCCTGGTCGAGCGGAAAGATCCTTCTCCGGGTTTTTTCGTTCCGGACACGGGGTTGTCCTTTTGCAGGGTTCCGGGATGTTTCGAAACGTCCCCGGCCGGGGCTAGTCGTCGATCTCTCCGTCCATAAGGGACATGACTTCTTCGAGACGCTCCAGGGCGGCCTGAATGCCGGGATTTTCAATGTTATGGAACACCTTCATCATGGAGGGTTCCATGCGCTCCTGGGTTTTGTCGAAGGCTTCCTCCGCCTTGAGCATATCCGGATCCAGGATCTCCTCATCCTCGTCAAGGTTTTCGAAGAACTCGGGGTACTTTTTCTCAAGATCTGCCATGCCTCGGGCAAGGGGTTCCACCGCATCCGCATAGGTGTTAAGGGCCCGGGCCATCTCGTCGGGATCCTCGGTGCTGTCGAGACGCTCCGCCAGAGAGAGCGAAGCATCCCCGAAGGCTTTCATGAACCGGAGGGTAAAGTCCTTGACCTCCGGCGGAATCGGGAGGGATGCCTCGGTACGGAAGGCCATGCTTCCGAAGAGAAAGAGGGAGACGAAAAGGGTCGCAAGAACGGCGCCAAGAGCGCGGCAAGAACCTTTGTTCACGGAAAACAGCTCCTTTGCTATGGAAGATAGCCCGTATTCTATCATCTGAACGTCATAAGAGATACTCCTCCAAGGCTGAATATCCCCTTTCGAATGCTTTCGATCTTGGAGGACGTATTTCTTCGGGCATGGAAGAGCGCTCCTTTTCTTCGGCTTTCCGAAGGGTGTTCTTTACACTTCTTAAGAATTTTTGACCCCCCTTTTACAAGCGGTGTTCTATACTCCAGAGGTAGGATACATCAGTCTTCGAGCCTTCGAGGGGGGCTATTCATGAAAAAATACACATGTTTTTTTGTTTTGGGGATCCTGCTTTTGCCTATTTCCGCAAAGGCTCTGGAGATTTCTCAGGGAGAGGTTCTCTCCCTGGAGCAGTGTCTTCTCATCGCCCGGGAGAGACACCCGGATCTTCGGAGTGCCCAGGCTTCGGTGGAGGTGAGCCGCAGCGGGGTGGATCAGGCTCAGGCTGCCCGAAATCCGGGAATAGATCTTTCGAGTAGCTACCGAAGAAATTCCATAGCCCACGACGGATATGACAGATATTCCAGCGGCGTCACGGTTTCTCAGCTCATCACCGATTGGGGAAAGACCAAGAGCCAGGTGGCCCTGGCGGATTTCAATCTTCAGGCATCCCGGTACGATTACGATGCGGCGCTTCAGAATCTCTTTTTTGAGGTGAAGCAGGCGTACTTTACTCTTTTGCGGGCACAGAAGGAAGAAGAAGTGGCTCGAGAAGCGGTGAAAACCTACGAACACCACCTGGAACAGGCCCAAAGCTTTTACCGGGTGGGCAGGGTCTCGAAGATCGACGTTACCACTGCCGAGGTGGACCTGAGCAAAGCCGGGTTGGAATTGATCAAGGCGAAAACCTCCGTGGAGGTTGCCCGGGCCACCCTTTCCAATAGCCTAGGCTATCCCGAGGCTCCTTTCTACGACATTCGGGACGTGCTCCTGCGGGAAAAGGTTGACATCACCCGGCAGGATGCCCTGAAAAGCGCCGTCATGACCCGGCCGGATCTGAGGGCCCAGGAGATTCGGCGAAGCCGGGCGGAGGAATCCGTAATCCTGGCGGGAAAGACCGATGCCCCAAGTCTTTCCGCCAAGGGAGGCTATACCTGGGGAGATCAGGATTTTACGGGAAACGGAGAGGCCTATCTCGGGCTCTCCCTGGAAATTCCCCTGTACGATGGAGGCCTTACTCGGGCCAAGGTGGCCCAGGCCCGGGGAGAGCTGGATAAATCCGAGGCGAATCTCGAAGGTCTTCGGCAGGACGTGATTCTGGAGGTGGAAAAGGCTCTTCTCGAACTGCACAACTCCGAGGAGGCCATCGGAAGCGCCGAAAAAACCCTGGAATACGCCAGGGAAAACCTGAACCTCGCCAACGGAAGGTACGAAGTGGGGGTAGGATCTCCCGTGGAAGTTACGGATGCCACGGAGAATTACATGGATGCGCAAAACGACTACTACGGCTCCCTGTACGAGTATCAGCTGGCCTTGGGAGCCTTGGAGAAAGCCATGGGGGGTGTGTTGGAATGAAAAAAATAGCCTTGCTGCTTCTCTTTCTGGCTGCGGGAACCGGAGCCTTCTGGTTTCTCCAGGGAGGAAAGAACGACAGCCTTCTGGTGGATACCACCACGGTGCAACGGGGGAACTTGATAAAGGCGGTGTCCTCCACGGGAACCCTCGAAGCGGTGAATACCGTGAACGTGGGAGCCCAGGTATCGGGAACCCTCAACAGAATTTACGTGGATTACAATTCCCTGGTGAAAAAGGGAGATCTCCTGGCTGAGATCGATCCTTCTCTTCTGGGGGCCAAGGTACGGCAGGCTCAGGCTAACGTGCTTTCCGCCCGGGCAAATCTCCAGGAGGCTCAGGCCACCGTACGAAATGCCAAGAAGACGAGGGACCGGGCCCGGGAGCTTTTCTCCAGAGATCTCATAGCGGAAAGTGAACTCGACACCTCCCAGAAGGATTATGAAACGAGCCTTGCCAGGGTGAACTCCGCCAAGGCGAGCCTTGCCCAGGCGGAGGCGAACCTGGAGTACGAGGAAACCACCCTGGGATACACGAAAATCACCTCTCCCATAAACGGGGTTATCACGGACAGGGCGGTGGACGAAGGGCAGACGGTGAACTCCAGCCAGACCGCTCCGGATCTTTTCACCATAGCGGAGGATCTCACGAAGATGCGGGTGGCCACGGAGGTGGACGAGGCGGATATCGGGCAGGTCAAAGCGGGGCAGATGGTGGAATTTACCGTGGATGCCTATCCGGACCTCTCCTTTCAGGGAAAGGTAAATGAAATACGCCTGGCTCCCAACACTTCGGAGAATGTGGTGAGCTACACCGTCATGGTGGAGGTGGCAAATCCCGACCTTAAACTTATGCCCGGCATGACCGCCAACGTCTCCATTATTTCCGACAAGAGGGAAGGGGTCTTCAAGGTAGCCGCTTCGGCTCTCCGGTTTGCGCCCTCTGCGGAGTTTCTGGATCTTTCCCGAGACTCCGGAGCCGCCGAGGGTTCCTTATCTTCCGGAGGAAGGGGAGGCAAAAAGGACTCCGGCTCCGGAGGAGGAAGTACATCGAGAGAGGCAACCCTTTGGCTCTACGAGCAGGGAAAGCTTCGCCCTCTTTCCGTGACGGTGGGAATTTCCGATGGCATGTATACCCAGGTCTCGGGAGATCTTACCGAGGGGCTCCAGGTGGTGACGAGAATTACCGGCGGAGAATCCGCCCAGGGAGGTGCTCCCTTTGGCTTTGGTCCTCGTCGATGACGTTCATAAAACCTATGTTATGGGAGATGTGGAGGTGCGTGCTCTTCAGGGAGTCTCCTTTTCCATAGAAGAAGGGGAATTCGTCTCCATCATGGGGGCTTCGGGATCGGGAAAATCCACCCTTATGAACATCCTCGGATGCCTCGACATACCGAGCCGGGGAAAGTACGTTCTGGAAGGAGAAGACGTAAGCCGCCTCAAGCCCGATGCCCTGGCGGACATCCGGAGGGATACCATCGGTTTCGTCTTTCAGGGATTCAATCTCATTCCCAAAATGACCGCCCTGGAAAACGTGGAACTTCCCATGCTCTACAAGGGAATCAAAACCCGGGAGAGAATCAGACGGGCTCTGAAGGCCCTGGAGGCGGTGGAGCTGGGAGATCGGGGAGAGCACCAGCCTCATCAGCTCTCGGGGGGACAGCAGCAGCGAGTAGCCATTGCCCGGGCTCTCGCCAACGACGCACCTCTCATTCTTGCGGACGAGCCCACGGGAAATCTCGACAGCCACACCAGCGAAGAGGTGATGAAGCTCTTTGTCCGGCTGAACCAAGAGACGGGAAAAACCATCATTCAGGTAACCCACGAGCCGGATATGGCCCGGTTCAGCAAGAGAATTCTAACCTTCAGGGACGGGGAAATGCTACGAGACGAGGAGGTGAAATTTTCATGATGAACCTTGGAGAGACCGCCAAAATATCTTTCCGGGCACTGAGGGCCAACAAAACCCGGTCCGCTCTCACCATGCTGGGTATCGTCATCGGAGTTACCGCGGTGATCGTCATGTTTGCGGTGGGTAACGGAGCGAATCGGCAGATCAGCCAGCAGTTCGCCAGCCTGGGAAGCAACATCCTCATGGTGCGTCCCGGAGCCGATCAGGGCCCCGGAGGCGGAGCACGAAGCCAGACAAATACCCTGGTGGTGGACGATGCCTATGCCATGGTGGAGCACTGCAGTGCCGTGGCCTACGCCGCTCCGGTCTACGGCGGCAAGGCTCAAACGGTGTACGGAAACACCAACTATCCCGCCAGCATTACCGGCACCACCCAGGATTACTTCGCCATTCAGGATTGGGAGCTCGCTTCGGGACGGATCTTCACGGATCAGGACGTGCGGAGTGCCACCAAGGTTTGCATCATCGGTCAGACTCTCGTGGAGGAGCTTTTCGGAAAAGAGGATCCTCTCGGCAAGGTTATTCGCGTCAAAAAGATTCCCATGATGATTATCGGAGTGCTCGAAGAACTGGGGGACAGTCCCCGGGGGGACGATCAGGATGCGGTGGTGGTGGTTCCGGTTACCACTGCCCTGAGAAGAATGTTCAGTTCCTCCAAGCCGAACAGCGTGTCCATGATCTCCGTGAAGGCCCTGGATGAAAACCATCTCGATCTCGCTCAGGAGCAGGTGGAGGATCTTCTCGACCTCCGGCACAAGATACGCCCCGGACAGGAACGGGATTTCACCGTCCGCAACCTTACCCAGTTCGTGGAATCCGCCAAGAGCGCCACGGTGGTAATGACCCTGCTTCTTACGGCGGTGGCGGGAGTTTCGCTTCTTGTGGGAGGCATCGGCATCATGAACATCATGCTGGTCTCCGTCACCGAACGAACCCGGGAAATCGGCATACGCATGGCCATCGGAGCCAAGAGCGGAGACATTCGGCTCCAGTTTCTCGTGGAGGCCCTCACTCTCTCCCTTCTCGGAGGCATTGCAGGAATTCTTCTCGGCCTGGGAGGAGCCCATCTCATCTCTTCCGTCTTCGGATGGGCCACCGAGGTTTCTCTACTGTCCATTCTTCTTTCCTTCGGCTTTTCCGGCTTCGTGGGAATCTTCTTCGGATACTACCCCGCCTACAAGGCGTCGCTTCTGAATCCCATCGAGGCGTTGCGATACGAATAGCGGTACGAGTAATAGATAAACATAGCGGAAAAAGCTGCACCGCAAGGTTATTGCGAGGAGAGGGCAGGTCGACGATTTGCTTTCTCCTCGCTTGATTTAGTTGTCTTTCCCGGGCCCTGTGTTTTGAGGATATTCGTTCGTTGCACGTACAAGGCTTCATAGAAGGCATGCAGAGCGTAAATTCTTCATCAAGGTGGAAAATTTGACTTCAAAAGGGCTTCGCGATATTATTGATATCGAAATCTCTTGCACAAACAATGCTGAAAAATGTCCGCTCCCAAGGCAAAAATCTCCTTTTTTGCCTTTTTGTGTGTGAGGCAATCCATGTTTCTACTCCGAGTTTTTCGTACCCGAACACCTTTTATGTATATGCATGATCTGTGAACAATACCCAATCCGTGCGGCAATTAAGGGAGCGGCTTTATGAAACTTACTAGCACATTTCGCAAATATTTAATTTATTTAAATGATTTTGCCGCAAAAAAACCGGTCCTATATGCTATTCAGAATGGTTTTACATACATGATTCCTCTTGTGTTACTGGGTTCGATGGCACTCGTTTTTCTAAGCCTACCCATAGAGGCGTATCAAAATTTTATGCTTCGCCTATTTGGAGAAGGATGGAAAAATGCCTTTTCCTATGTTCAGGATGGAACCTCTAACGTTTTTTCGATTGTTCTAGTCATAGTTATCAGCTATTCCTATACCCAGGAATTAAATAGCCGTCAAGATTTTATGACCCCGATAATGGCTTCCATTACGGCCCTTGGCTCATATGTTGCCCTTTTGGGTATTAACAAGGCAGGTTTTTCGATTTCTTATTTCGGTGTTATCGGCGTATTTAATGCTCTTGTGGTTTCTCTGGTGTCCACCACATTGTTCAGAAAATTAAGCAGTATAAGGGTTTTTCGTATAAGGGCTCTCTTTAACGGAGCGAACCCAAATTTCAGTAACGTGGTATCTCTTTTTATACCAGCCAGCCTTACGATCGTAATCTTTGCCGGCATCAATGAAGCTCTATCCTGTTTTGTGGGGATAGAGAGTATTCAGGGTGCTATTGCGTCCTCTCTCAACAGCGTGTTCACTCATATAGGGTCGGCGTTTTGGCAAGGAATCGTGTTCATGTTACTCGTCCACGTATACTGGTTCTTGGGAATACATGGGAGCAACATGCTTGAAGCCGTGGCGCAAAACATTTTTGTTCCGGCTCTTCAGACCAATCAGGAACTTGTTTCGTTAGGTATTGCTCCAACGGAAATATTTACAAAAACATTTTTTGACACCTTTGTTTTTATGGGCGGGTGTGGTTCTGCCCTTTGTCTTCTGCTTGCCATGCTTATCGTGGGGAGAAACAAGAGTCACGTAGGCTTGGCTAAGATGTCTTTGGTGCCGGTGCTTTTTAACGTCAACGAACTTATAGTCTTTGGTGTGCCCATCGTTTTAAATCCAATCTATCTGATTCCTTTCATATCCGTTCCCTTGATGCTGACAGGTGTCTCCTTTTTTTTCGTGCAAGTTGGTTTTGTTCCGTACACCATAAACATGGTGGAATGGACCACGCCGGTTTTGCTTAGCGGGTATATTGCAACGGGCTCTGTCTGGGGAAGTTGCCTGCAGCTTTTAAATTTGGCACTCGGAACGATATGCTATATTCCCTTTGTCAGGCTTTCAGTTAAATCATATGAAGCAAGGAAAGATTTGAACTTAAAGAAAATTTGCGATGCTTTCAGGGCTTTGGAAGAATGTGGCGTAACCTCATCGCTCATGTCCCGCTCCGACTCCGTTGGGGGCATAGCCAGGTCGCTTTCCCTCGATTTCGAATATGATTTGCGAAGGAAAGCCTTTGATTTGCACTATCAACCCATAGTCAACGATATGGGGAGAGTGGTGTCCATAGAGGCGTTGCTACGCTGGAATCACGAAAGCTATGGCCTTATCAGTCCGCCCTTGGTCATTGCGCTGGCGGAAGAGGCGGGATTGATCGACAGGCTTGGCAATTTGATTTTTGAGAGAGTATGCGAAGATTTGCAAAAAATGAAAGAGGTTGGTATTCACGATGTAACTGCTTCCGTAAACGTGTCGGTGATACAGCTTGAAAGTGAGAATTTCATGTCGCACCTTGGAGAAATTATCACGGAGCGCGGTATTTGCTTCACAGACATTGAAATTGAAATTACCGAGAGGTTGTCTTTGTCACGCAGCTTGAAAATTGCTCGTCAAATGGAGAAGATGAACAAACAGGGTGTCAAACTTGCCATGGATGATTTCGGAGCCGGTCATAGTTCGCTTATATACTTGAAGGAGTATAATTTTCACACGATCAAGCTTGATGGTTCATTGGTGCGTGAAATCATAGGTAGCTCTAACTGTAGGGATATCATATCGTCCGTTATATCCCTTGGAAAAACTCTCAACTGCCGGGTCGTGGCGGAATTTGTCGAAGAGGAAGAACAAAGAATGCTTTTGAGGGAGTTCGGATGCGAGTTCTATCAAGGTTATCTGTTCAGTAAAGCTCTGCCCATCGAAGAAATCCTGGAGTACATTCAGGAAAACAGATAGAATATAATACCGGCGTTGTCATGCCCCGGCGGAAAAACGAATTTGAAAAGAATTTCCTTTTGCAAAGGACGGCGGATATATGATTATCGATATGCATCTCCATACGGCGGAATATTCCGGGGATAGCGTGCTGCCCGTGGAAGAGGCGATTCGCCGGGGGCTGGAAATCGGCCTTGACGGAATCTGCGTTACCGATCATGAAAGCCTGGGAATTATGGAGCGGGCGGAGGAGCTTACCCGGCGCTACGAATTTCTGGTTATTCCGGGAGTGGAGATTCTTACCCTGCAGGGAGATTTCCTTGCCTTCGGCCTGAAAGAAGTGCCCTCCGGGAGGATCGATTTTGCGGAGCTCCAGAAACTTTTGCGGAAGAAAGAAGGATTTGCCGTGGCGGCCCATCCCTACCGGGATAACGGACGTGGTGCGGAGGATCGGCTCTTCGGCCTGGAGGAGCCCTTCGGCATAGAGGTCTACAACGGAAGAACCAAGCCCCGCCACAATATGCAGGCCCTTGAGACGGCGGGGCTTCTCGGTTCTCTTCGTACGGGAGGAAGCGATGCCCACACCCTTTCGGAAGTGGGACGCTTTGCCACGAAAATCCATGCTCCGGTGCGGCATCTCGGGGATTTTATCGCCGCTCTTCGGGAGAGGCGGGCCACTCCCGTGGAATATCGGGAGGGAGCTTTCCGGGAGCCGCTTTTCCGGGATCTTGGGGTTTCTCCTGTAGAGGCCTGTGCCGGGGCGGTCTAGGAAAAATTTCATGAGAGCCATTCTCGTTATTCTCGACGGCCTTGGAGATAGAGGTTTTCCGGAGTTTGGAGGAAAAACCCCTCTTCAGGCGGCTCATACCCCTCACATGGATGCCATCGCAGCATCCGGCATCACCGGGCTTTATCACAGCACCTGCCAGGGCATGGTCATGCCTAGTGAAATGGCCCATTTCGTTCTCTTTGGCTACGATCTCAAGGACTTTCCCGGTCGGGGATATATCGAGGCGGTGGGGCGGGGTCTTCCGGTGAAGCCCGAGGATGTGGCCTTTCTGGCCCGGATGTTTCACGTGGAACCCCGGGGGGAGGAGTACCTGCTCCTTCATGAAAAGGTTTCCGTGGAGGCGAAGGATTTCGATTTTCTCTGCCAAGGGGTTTCTCCCTGGAAACGAGGAAATTACACCATATCCCTCCATCCCTCGGGAGGTAACGGGGGCATCGCTCTTCTTCGGGGAGGCGGAAGCCCCGAGGTGACGGATTCCAACCCCATTCACGAAGGGCGTCCGATTATGGAAGTTCTTCCTCTGGAGGAGGCCCGGGAGATGGCGGTCGCCCGAAAGACTGCGGCGTGCTGTAACGAATATTCCCTCTGGACCTACGACGTTCTTGAAAATCATCCTGTAAACCGGCAGCGCCGGGCCTCCGGAGAGATTCCTCTCAATATGGTTACCTTCCAGCGTCCGGGGCGCTTTCGAAACCTCCCGTCCTTTCAGTACGCCTGGGGACTCCGGCCTCTCTGCATCGCTTCGGGAGCCCTCTACTTCGGACTCTGCGGCATCCTCGGCATGGATGTCCTTCCGGTAAGGGATAGCGGCGATTGGGGGGCGGATCTTCTCGAGCGGCTCCAAAGGGCCTGGGAGGCAAAGGAGTACGACTTTATCTACGTGCATACCAAGGCCCCCGATGAAATGGCGCATGGTGGGAATCCCGACGAAAAGCGGCGGGTTATCGAATCGCTGGACAAGGCTTTGGAATGGGTGGTGAAGAAGGTGCTTCCCCATGAGAATGTGGTTTTTGTACTCACCTCGGATCACTCCACCCCCAGCGGGGGAACCATGATCCACTCCGGTGAGCCCGTACCTCTCGCCATAACGGGAAAGTATGCCCGCCGGGACGAGGTGCGGCATTTCGACGAGATTCGATGCGCTTCGGGAGCTCTCGGCATGGTCCGGGGGCACGAGCTGATGTACATGATCCTGAATTTGCTCGATAGGGGCAAACTCCAGGGCTTGATGGACAGCCCCGGAAACCAGCCCTATTTCCCCGGTCCCTATCGTAGTCTGAGGAGACGGATATGAAGGAGGAGCTTCGGCGTTTGCTTTCGGACAAGAGCGAAAACGTATGGCCCCTTCCGGAATGGATGCTGTCGAAAGAAATTCTGGGCGACCTGAGACGGGAACCCTCCCTGGGAATCGTGGAAATTGCGGGAAAGGACAGCATCGCTGCGGCGGTGGCGGAGGGAAATTCCCGGCGCTTTTCCGGCATGCTCCCTACCGTGGCCTATACGGGTACCCAATATGGAGATTGGGAAGCCCCCTTCAAAGCGGTGGAGGAGCTTCGAAAGCGTCTTCCTTCGGAGGTGCGGCTTTACCCGCCTGTGGTGCTGGGATCTCCGGAGCTCTGGAGGGATCTCTGCGGCAAGAGGTTCTACCAGTGGCAGAAGCGCTACGGCTTTGCCTCTCCCTGTGCCGCCTGCCATTTGTACTTTCACGTTCTTCGCGTGCCCTTGGCAGGGCATCTCGGAAGCTCCGCCATTATAGGAGGAGAGCGGGTCTCTCACGACGGCAGAATAAAGTTGAGCCAGCTGGCTGTTTCTCTGGGTGTTTTTCGGAACTTCCTCGGCCGATACGGCGTGGAACTTCTCATGCCCCTGAGGGATGTGAAGGATACTTCGGAAATAGACCGCATTCTCGGAGGAGATTATGGAGAGGGAGCGGAGCAGCTCCGCTGCGTCTTGAGCGGCAACTATGCGGGGGAGGATGGAGAAGTGTTCTTTCGGGAGGAAGCCGTGAAGGCTTTCCTCGAAAAATACGCTCTTCCCCGGGCAGAGAGGTGGCTCCGGGAAAAGTTCTTTCTTGCCGCAGAGTAGTACGCCAATCCGAAAAGGCTGGTATCACGAGGCCGGGGGATATGGGTTGTCGAAAAGAAGGAAGAAAAGCGCTCCTCGGCGCTTTTTTCCCCTCTGTCGGGAAACCATATGCCCCGGCCCTTTTCAAGAGCGTGCTCGAAGGGGAGTGCAAAAATTCCCGAGAGTCCCGGGGGAACCTCATTTGTCTTGACGGAGCCTCTCTCGAAGGCTCGGGCAAGGCGAAAAAGTCAGGAATCCTTTTTTTGGAGCATGGCTACGGTCTCCACGTGAGCGGTTTGGGGAAACATGTCGAAGCAGCGGTAGCTTTGGAAGACATAGCCTCCGTCGCAGAGAATCCGCAAATCCCGGGCCAGAGTGGCGGGATTGCAGGAAACGTAGACCACCTGCCGGGGCATGAGTTTGAGAATCTCCTGGAGTACCGGGGGTTCGCATCCCTTTCGGGGGGGATCCAGGTAAAGCATCTCCGGAGGAGTGCTCCGGGACTGCAGAAATTCCCCCGCATCGCCCTGGACGAAGCGTACCGAGGAAAAGCCCTGGGCCTCCATATTTTTTTTGCCGTAGGCTACCGAGGTGTTCCCGAACTCCACAGCCTGAAGCTGCTTCGTGTGGGGGGCGAGAAACACCGTGAGAGCCCCCACTCCCGCATAAAGCTCCACGATGGAATCGGGCTGGCGCGCCGCAGCGTATGATGCGGCATGAGAGAAAAGCTGCTCCGCCTGGGAGGTGTTTACCTGAAAGAAAGAGTTCATGGGAAAGGACAGCTCCCAGGATTGCAGACGCTCCCGAAATTCGCCGGACCCCCGGAGATGCCGGTATTCCTCGGCGAAAAGAGAATTTCCCGGCTCTCTCTGGATTCCCAGAGAGAGATGCCCCTCCTTGTCGAACCCATCCAGAAGTTCCCCCACCTCCTGACGAATCCATTCCTCCTGCTTTTTCGAGGGAGTGGCTCCTACGAGGAGGGTTATTCCCAGAGAGCAGGCGGTTTCCCGCAGAAGAATATGCCGGAGGAACCCCCGCTGTTTCTCCTCGGAATATCCCGGAAGAAACTCGGAACCCACCAGGCTTTCCATCTTGCGATACAGTTCGTTGAGTGCCGGAGGAAGAATACGGCACTTCCGCACCCGCACCAGCCGATGGCTCCGTTCCCGGTAAAAGCCCGTAAAGGCCCCTTTTCCGGAGAGCTTGGCCTGCACGGGAAAGGCCGCTTTGTTACGGTATCCCCAGGCTTTGGGGCTTGCCACGCAAGGAGCGGGATCTTCCTGGGGCTCCAGTTTCCCGAGCCGCTGAAGGGCTCCCCGGACCATCTCCGTTTTAAGCTGCAGCTGCAAAGGGTAGGCGGCGTGTTGGAGCTGGCAGCCCCCACATTCGCCGTACCAGGGGCAGGGGGGAGCGGTTCGCAGTTCCTGGGCTTGCAGAACCTCCAGAACTTTTCCCCGGGCATAGTCTTTTTTTTCCTCCAGAACCTTCAGGCGCACCTTCTCTCCCGGCAACGCTCCGGGGATGAAGATGATTTTTCCTCCCGGAGAACGGGCGATGCCCTCTCCCTGATGGGTCATGCGTTCTATGGGAACCTCGAGATATTCGGGAAGCCTGTTCGAATTTGTCATTATTTTCTCTCCGTTCCTGAAATTTCCGGATGCCCAAGCATCCGGCGGCACCTTCAAGAGAATGAGGCCTATGGAGAGAAGTATGGGGCAGAGAGAGCCCAAAGTCAAAGGTTCTCTAAAAGGTGGTGCCTTTTCCGAAATACCCGGGAGCGGAGATTCCCGGGCTCGACGAAGGGTCCGGGAAAACTTTCGGGGTTATACACTATCTACCGGAGCCGGGTTTCATTCCCTTTATGATGGCGCTTCCGAAAGCTCCGTCAAGCTCCCGGCGTTCTTCCGGGGAGAGTTCCGGAAAGAGAGCCTCCCCCAGGGAGTCCGGAAAGGTGTAAATTTTGGTGCATGTCACGGCCACATTTTCAAAGCCCGCGGCGTCCATTTTTTTTCGGTACTCCTCCGAAAGAAGCGCCCCCGCGATGCATCCCGACCAGGCCGCCACATTGCTCGCTCCCCTTGCGGAAACGGGCCGCAGAAAGACCGTATCCGCAACACAGAAGCGTCCTCCCGGACGGAGCACCCGAAAAGCCTCCCGGAGTACCGCATCCTTATCCGGAGAAAGATTGATCACGCAGTTGGATATGATTACATCCACGGAGCAATCCTCCAGAGGCATGGCTTCGATATATCCCTTCACGAAAGAAACATTTTCGACACCCTTCAGATTCTCCTCTGCCGTGGCCAGCATTTCCTCGGTCATGTCCAGGCCGATGACCTTGCCCGTGGGCCCCGTAGCCCGGGAAGCGAGAAAAAGATCCAGACCAGCTCCGCTTCCGAGATCCAGCACGGTTTCTCCCGGGCGAATATCCGCCTCTTCCAGGGGGTTGCCGCAGCCGAAAGATTGAGAGCCCGTGGTGCCGGGAGCTCCCTGCAGGGCCTCCTCGGCGTAGTTTCCTTCGGTTATTTCCGAGGTTCCCCGAGTATTTTCCGGTCCGCAGCAGCATCCCCGGGAGCCGCAGCAGGAGGTTTTTCCCTGAATGGCCCGGGCATATTTTTTTGCCACTTCCTTGCGAAGATCTTCCATGTTCAGCACTCCTTTGCAGTATCCGATTTCGCAGATGCCCTTCCTTCTCGGGAGGGGCAATTGCACGTGTGGTTTTCCAGAAGAACCTGGATCTTTGCGCTATCCCTTTCCATGGAGGGGTCTCCGGAAAGAGAGTCCTGAAGCCATTGAAGGAACCGGGGGTCAAGTTCCGGAGCGAGACGGTAATAGACCCATTTTCCTCGTTTCTCACACGTTACTCCCCGGGCCTCCACGAGAAGGCTCATGTGGCGAGAGGCGGTGGAAGGAGCAATTTCGAGAAGTTCTCCGATTTCGCAAAGACAGAGCTCTCCGTGTCGGAGAAGGGCTGAAAATGCCCGGAGCCGATTCGTCTCTCCCAGGGCTTTCAAAAGAAAAACCGTTTCTTTCATCAGAACCTCCGGTAATACGTTTTGTTAGTTGCGCAATTGACGAAATGAAAATAGCTCCTTTGAAAAGATTTGTCAACAGAATTTCCACGTTCCGGAAAACTTCGGGAGATTTTTGAGTTTTCGGGAAAGAGAAGAAAGATGGTGTAGAATAAGAGCCATACTCGGTATCATCCGGCATTTTTGGAGCTTAGGGGTATGTTTTCCGTCTTGAGGGAGGAAGCATTGCCCTGTGGAGCGATGCTCTTTGCCGGAAAGCTCCACGGCTCTCTGGGGGGAAATGGCAGAATGGATTCTCTGGAAACTCTCGAATCAAGGCGATCCACGGAAGAGGAAATTCGAACGTATCGGGAAATCCTGGCTCGGGCGGACAACCTGGAAAAGCTCATGGATTCCTTTTCCCTGGTGGTGCTGGTGCTCGATGCGAGGCGGCACATCCTTTACGGCAACAGGGTCTTTCAGGAGATACTGGGGAAGCACTTTGCCGTCAACTGTGTCGCTCCCCGGCCGGGGGAATTTCTGGGATGTCGCTACGCCTGGGATAATTCCCTGGGGTGCGGCGAAGGAAAACAATGCCGCTATTGCGGAGCGGGAGATGCCCTCTTCTCGGCTCTTCGGGAAAATCGCCAGGTGGTGCGGGAGTGCGTCATCGAAACCTCCCGGGAGGGGGATTTTTCGGAGCTCGAATTCCGGGTTACCGCAGCGCCCCTTTCCTTCGAGGGACATCGGTTTCTTCTGGTCACCCTGGAGGATATTTCCCGGGAGAAGCATCGGGAACGTATGGAGCGCGCCTTTTTTCATGACATCCTTAATTCTGCGGGGGTTCTCCAGGGGATAGGAGAAATTCTCGAATTCACCGAAAATGTGGAGGATCTCCAGGAGATTCTACCTCTTCTCAGGCAGGGAACCGCCCTTCTCGTGGAAGAGATCGAGGCCCAGCGAAGCCTTCTTTCCGCTGAAAAAGGAACTCTCCGGGTGGATCCGATTCCCCTCGCTGCGGAACCTTTCATGCGTAAAATAGCGGGAGAGATGGCCTCGTTTCCCGAGGTCGCCCGGGATAAGGAAATCGTGGTGGTTCCTCCCCGGGATCCCTGTCTCGCCCTGGCGGATGAGGTGCTCTTTCGCCGGGTTCTGCTGAATATGATGAAAAACGCCCTGGAAGCGACTCCCAAGGGAGGACTGGTCTCTCTCGGATGTGAACCACGGCGGGATGCCGGAGAGGAGCGCCTTCTCTTCTGGGTGCATAACCAGGGAGTCATGGCGGAGGACGTGCGCCGCCGGATCTTTCAACGTTCCTTCTCCACCAAGGGAGAGGGCCGGGGAATCGGAACCTACAGCATGAAGCTCTTCATGGTGCAGTATCTCCGGGGAGATATATGGTTCGTTTCGGACGAAAAACGGGGAACCCTCTTTTACGCGGCTCTTCCCGCCTGGAATCCGAAAGAAGATCTCGAAGAAGGGAGAAACGAGGCATGAAAGGAAACTCTCCGATATTCTGGATGCTTTGTCTGGGAGGTATTTTCTTCATCCTTGCGGGGCTCGGGGTGGAGCTTTGGTTGTGGCGTTCCCTGGGAATTCCCCGCTGGGTAGGTTTTCTTCTCGCCCTTTCGGGAATCTGCGATCTTCTTCTCGTGCTGTATCTTAAAAGGAAGATTTGATTTTTCTCTAACGATTGTACAAAGCCCTCTTGAGGGGCTTTTTTAATGCTTCTATTCTTATTTTATTGAAAAATTTCTTTCTTTCATTTCATAAATAAGAAAGGTTGCTTTCTTTTTTGAGGTTTGATAGAGTAAACCTCGTAGAAGAGAAAATTTTTTGTGATTTTTGGAGAACACGTTTTTTCTCTTTCGGGTTTTCGAAAAGAAGCAGAAAAGAGAATGAGAAAAATATTAAAATATTTAGGTGAGAATAAGGAGGAAAGGCTGTCATGAGCGGAACCGGCGTAACCACCCTGTTACTTTCCCAGAAAGATCTTCTCCAGGTGGGAGTATTGGACATGCCCGCCTGTGTGGATGTGATCGAGGAGGTTTTCGGCCTTATCGGCAAGGGAGACTATCTTATGGGAGGCCCTCTGGAGAACGAGCACGGCCAGATGATCTATTTCCCCGAGAAGGAGCGTTTCCCTGGCATGCCCGTTACCGGACCGGACCGGCGCTTCATGGCCATGATCGCCTATCTCGGAGGGCGTTACCGCATCTGCGGAGAAAAATGGTACGGCTCCAATGCGGAAAACTGGAAAAAGGGGCTTCCCCGGTCGGTGCTCACCACCATTCTCAACGATGCGGAAACCGGAGCACCCTTCTGCATTCTGTCGGGAAACCTGATAAGCGCCATGCGGACCGGAGCGGTTCCGGGAGTGGCGGCCCGGCATCTCGCTCGTAAGGGAGCGGAAACCGTGGGAGTCATCGGAGGAGGGGTCATCAACCGGGCCTGTCTTCTGGCTATCAAGGCGGGATGCCCTTCCATAAAGGAAGCCTGGCTTTACGATATCAACCGGAATAAATTCGAACCCTTCGCGGAGGAAATGCGGGAAAAAATCGGCGTCCGGGTTCGATGGGCGGAGACCATCGAAGAAGCGGTGCGCCCGGCGGACGTTCTTTCCATCGCGACCTCGGGAGAAATCTTCCCCCGCATCGAAAAGGAATGGCTCAAAAAAGGCTCTCTCGTCACCTTTACGGGAGCTGCGGATATGGATTGCGAATGTTTTTCGGAAAACACGGTTATCGCGGATAACTGGAAGATGCATCAGGCCTTTATCGCAGACGGCAAGGAACATCCCAAGGGAATCGATGCGGTGGGAGTGGTGGCTCCTTCTTTCTTCCTCCTCAAGTACGTGACGGAAGGGCGGTATGAGGAGAGCCGGATCCGCAACCTCGGAGACGTGGTCAACCGAGAGGATCCGGGAAGAACCGGGGAAGACGAGATCATTCTCTTTCCCACCGGGGGCATGCCTCTTCACGATATCGCCTGGGGATATACCCTTTATGAAAAGGCCCTGGAGAAGGGATTGGGAGTGCAATTCGAATTTTTCGATCAGGCCTACTGGCGCTAATTTTTGAAAGTTCCGGAAAGATTCCTGGCGGAAAAGAAGGAGCCTTCCCTGATATTTTGCATAAACCCCCTGAATTCAAAAGAGTTCGCTTCTTCGGGGAATTCCGTTTTCTTGCTGGTTTGGTTACAATAAAAGGGCGCTCTCGAGCCCCTTCTCCGAAAGAAGCTTTGCGAAATACGAATATTCGAAAAAACAACGTAATCGAGCAGACGAAAGGAGGGTGACAGAGAGGCATTCATTCGCTTCTTGCGGAGAGAAAAAGAACGATGTGGTTGCATCTGCATGGTGGTGCGGAAAATGAGAAATATGCGAAGGCTGTATAAAAGAAAAGGAGGGATTTTCTCGTGAAACGCGGAATGTTGTTTGCCCTAGTTGTGGCGCTGCTGCTTTCCCTGGGAGGCGCGGCTTTTGCGGGGATGCAGTTTGTAACTCTCGTAACGGGATCCACCGGAGGAACCTACTATCCCGTGGGGACCATTTTCGCCAACCATTTCAACCAGGCTCTTCTCAAGGACGGGGTGAAATGGTCTGCCCAGAGCTCAGGAGGTTCCACGGAAAACCTGGATATGCTCAACAAGGGCGAAGCGGAGATGGCCATCGCCATGTGTAATCTCACGGGCTTTGCCTATACCGGCACCAACCGGTACGAGGGGAAGGAATACCCCAATCTTCGCTATGTCTTCGGTCTCTGGCCCGAGGCGTCCCAGTTCGTGTACGCCAAGAATTCCGGCATCACCGGATGGGATACCCTGAAGGGCAAGAAAATCGCCGTGGGGCCTCCCGCATCGGGTACCGAGTTCAGTACCCGGGTGGTGCTCAAGGGCCTTGCGGAGCTTACCTTCGACGATATCGTGCCGGAGTATCTGGGGTACAGCGAGGCGGGACAGGCGATTCAGAACGGCCGTATCGATGCGGCTCTTCTGGAGGCTGGAATTCCCACTTCCGCAGTGACCGAGCTTTATGCAGGACGTACCGAAGTGGATATGCTCCCCATTGAGGGAGAGCTCCTGGACAAACTCATGGCGGAGGCTCCCTGGTACGCTCCGGTAACCATCCCCGCGGAGACCTATCCCAAGCAGGATAAGGACATTCCCCTGGTGGGTGTGAAGTGCGCCCTCCTGGCGTCTCCCAAGCTCGAGGCGGAGCTGGTCTACAAGATGCTTCAGGTGATCTATGCGGATAAAGAGAATTTCCTCAAGGAGCATGCGGTGTTCTATAAGGTGGATTTCGACTCTCCCCTGGCGGGGCTCTACGGAGCGCCTCTCCATGCGGGGGCGGTGAAGTTCTATCGGGAAAAGGGCTTCGAGATTCCCGAGGCTCTGATTCCTCCTGAAATGAAGTAGAGGAAAGCAGCTTTCTCCGAGGGCGCACGGAGGCATTTCCCGTGCGCCTTTTTCATTCATCTTTCTGAGCGTTCTTCCTAAGAAAAAGAGAGATTTTCCGGGGATTTCCCGTTCTGCCTGGGAAAAGCCCGGAAGAAGAAAGGTACCGGGAGGTACGGTTTATGAAAATACCATCTTTTCTCAATCCCGCCGAACATATTCCCAATCGGGAGTTCGCGGGCACGTTGGGGCTGGGAGTTCTCGCCCTTACGGTGGTCACATCGCTGATACACTGCTGGATGAACAGTTTCGGCCTGCTCATGACCATCAAGATGAACGCCATCCATCTCGGCACCATGATGGCCATTACCTTTCTCTACTATCCTGCCCGGAACAAGTCTCCCCGGGAGGTGCCGAGCTGGGTGGACTGGATATTGGTGGTTCTTGCCCTGAGCGGAAGCCTCTACATCCTTTTGGGATATAACCGCCTTCTGGCATCCTACCTGAATCCTCTTCCCCTGGATCTCGCCATGGCGGTGATGACCATGGCTCTTCTCGTGGAGGCCAGCCGCCGGGCGGTGGGGCTTCCTCTCACCATTCTGGGGATGCTCTTCGTGCTCTATACCAAGTTCGGCCCCTGGTTCCCCGGACTTTTCGCCCACAAGGGATTCAGCTGGGAGCGCATCATTATCCGCATGGGGCTCACCGACGAGGGGATATACGGCGTTTCTCTCACGGTTTCATCCACCTACGTATTCATGTTCATTCTTTTCGGTGCCTTTCTCTCCGCCACCAAAACCAGCGAGTTCTTCAACGATTTCGCCCTGGCCCTGGCGGGACGCTTTCGGGGAGGCCCCGCCAAGGTGGCGGTGGTGGCATCGGCTCTCATGGGAAGCATCTCCGGAAGTGCCCAGGCTAACGTGGCCACCACCGGAGCCATCACCATTCCTCTCATGAAACGGGTGGGATACGCTCCCTATTTCGCGGGAGCCGTGGAGGCCGCCGCCAGCACCGGAGGCATACTCATGCCCCCCATCATGGGGGCCGCCGCCTTTATCATGAGTACCTTTCTGGGAGTGCCCTACTTCAAAATCATGCTTGCCGGGGCCATTCCCGCCATCCTGTACTACACCGCAGTGATGTTCATGGTGGATCTCCGGGCCAAGAAGAAAGGGCTTACGGGAATCGAGAAGAGCGAGCTCCCCTCACTGAAGGAAACCATGCTTCACCGGGGACATATGCTGCTTCCCCTGGTGCTCATCATCTACTTCCTTGTGGCGGGATATACCCCTCTCTTTTCCGCCTTCCTGGGATTGCTTTCCATCATCGTGCTCTCCTTTCTGCGCAAATCGACCCGCATGTCCTTCCGGGATTTCCTCTCCGCCCTGGATATGGGGGCCCGGAGCGCCGCTCCCGTAGCCATCGCCTGCGGCGTGGTGGGCTTCATCGTGGGCTCCGTGGCCATGACGGGGGTGGGGCAGATTGTAGCACTCAACATCATTATGTTTTCCGGGGGCAAACTATGGGCGGCCCTGATCCTCTGCATGCTGGCGGCTCTGGTGCTGGGCATGGGGCTTCCCGCCACGGCCTGCTACATCGTTACCGCCACCATCGCGGCTCCGGCGCTGCAGCAGATGGGAGTGCCTCCCCTGGCGGCACACTTTTTTGCCTTTTACTACGGTACCATGTCCGCAGTGGTTCCTCCGGTGGCCCTCACGAGCTATACCGCTGCGGGGCTTGCGGGGGCCAAGCCCATGAAGGTGGCCATAACGGGATTCGGTCTGGCTCTCTCGGGGCTTTTACTGCCCTATCTCTTCGTCTACAACCCCATGCTGCTCTTCGTGGACTTTCATCTGGGACAGTTCCTTTTCGTGGTGATTATGGCGATTATCGGTATCTATTCCCTCTCCTCGGGCATCATCGGCATGCAGTTTTACGGCCTTACGGCCTGGGAACGAATGCTCTTCGTGGGAATCGGAATCTCCATGGTCACCCCTCTGGGGCTCTACAAGGTTATCAGCCTCGGGTTTTTTCTGCTTCTTACCCTGCAGAGCGTACTGCGACATCGGAAGCACGCTTCTGCCTGAAAAATTTCCGGATTCTTTCCAAACGGGTTCTTTGCAAAGGGGAGCCGGGGCCCAAAAACCCCGGATCCTCTTTCTGATATCAAATTCCGTGGTGTAAGGAGTCAGGAGTTTCGGGGCCTCAAGGTGCGAGGCTCTTGCTCCAAAGTTTCCGAAGCATCTCCTGAAGAAGCGCGATAAGCCGGTTTTTCGTTTCCCTTCCTGGCCCCGGATAACCACGTCGATCCGTGTATTCTTCATGACATCAATACTTTTGAAGCATTGTCAAGAAAAGGCTTGGTTTCTCGCGTTTCTTTTCTCCAGCATGTACGTTCGTGGAAATATGTGGGAAAATCGGGACATCAGAACATGTTTTTTCGAAAGAGGAGGAGACGACGTGGAAGAAATTCTTGAAAACCTGGTGGCCCGAAGCCGTTCTCTCTACGCTCAGGGAAAGGTGGCTGCCTATATTCCGGAACTTGCCCTGGCGAACCCGGAAATTCTCGGAATATCTCTTGCCACGGTGGAGGGAGAGCGGCACAGCGCGGGAGATCGGGAGCACCTTTTTTCCATCCAGTCCATTTCCAAAATCATCTCCCTGGCTCTTGCCCTCGAAGAGGTGGGGGAGGATGTGGTTTTTGATACCGTGGGTATGGATCCCACTCCGGATCCTTTCAACTCCATCATGCGTCTGGAGCTCCATGCGGTGAACCGCCCCTATAACCCCGTGGTCAACGCCGGAGCCATTGCGGTGACCTCCCTTATTCCCCGGGAAAGCGGACGGAAGCGGGGAGAGGCGGTGCTGGAGCTTGCCCGGAGGCTTATGGGCAATGCCGCCCTGGAGATCAACGAAAAAATCTACGAGTCCGAGAGAGATACGGGGCACCGCAACCGCTCTCTGGCTTACTACATGAAGAGTACCGGAACCCTGAAGGGGGAGGTGGAGGACGTGCTGGAGGGATATTTTCTCCAGTGCAGCATCGAGGCCTCGGTGGAGGATCTGGCGGTTCTCGGAGCAACGCTCGCCACGGGGGGGATCAACCCGATTTCGGGAGAACGGGTGCTTACCAGCCGTACCTGCCGCATTATCCGGGCTCTCATGGTCACCTGCGGCATGTACGATGGCTCCGGAGAGTTTGCCCTCCGGGTGGGTATTCCCGCCAAAAGCGGTGTAGGCGGAGGTATCGTGGCGGTGGTGCCCCGCCGGATGGGCATAGGAGTCTGCGGCCCCGCCCTGGATTCCAAGGGAAATTCCCTCTGCGGCATGAAACTTCTGGAGGATCTCTCCCGGGAGCTCAAGCTCCGGGTACTCTGACGATCTCCGGATGCACAGGAAAAGCCCCGGCAAGGGGAGGGCCGGGGCTTTTCTCGAAAGAGGGAGAGAAGAAAGAAAAAGGAGCGGGAGCTCGGACGGACCCCCTATCCGGTTTTGCGCAATTCCCCAGGAATTTTTCGGGGAGCGAGATGACAGAAGAATTCTTCGGTGCAGGCCCGCCAGGAGTATGTTTCACCGGAGGAACGGCAGTCGTTTCGATTCAGATGCAGGGCCTCCAGGGCGGCTTTGCCCAGATCTTTTCCGAGAACTCCCGTCTTTCCCGGAAGCAGGATGTCCCTGGGCCCCGTTACGGGATAGGCCGCCACGGGGAGCCCCGATGCCAGGGCCTCCAGAATGACCATGCCGAAGGTGTCCGTGGTACTGGGAAAGACGAAGACCTCCGAAGAGGCGTAGACTTGAGCAAGTTCCTCTCCCTGAAGGGCTCCGAGAAAACGGGTTTCCGGATAGGCCCGACGGAGTTTTTCGAGATCCGGTCCTGCCCCCGCCACCACCTTGATTCCCGGAAGATCCAGAGAGAGAAAGGCGGGAAGGTTCTTCTCCACCGATACCCGCCCCACGTAGAGAAACACCGGAGATTCCGGGAAAATATTCCTTCTTCTGGAGGGAGAAAAGAGGCCCGTGTCCACTCCCCGGGACCAGGGGCGGAGATTCGAAAATTCCCGCTGCCGAAGCTCCGCCTCCAGGCTTTTCGTGGAAACCATGGTGGCGGAAGAAGGGGCGTGGAACCATCGGAAAAAGTTATAGAGAAGCTCAGGAGAGATGCGGAAGCGGGATTGAATATATTCGGGGAATCGTGTGGTAAAGGAGGTGGTGAAGGGAATTCCCCGGGTGACGCACCAGCGTCGGGCTCCCAATCCAAGAGGGCCTTCGGTGGTGATGTGGATGGCCTCGGGAGCAAGTTCCTCCATCCTTCGGAAAAGCTGGCGAAAGGGCCAGGCCAGGGCGATCTCCGGATAGGTAGGGCAGGGAATGCTCGGAAACTCTTCCGGAGTAAGGAGAACCACCTGGTGTCCCATCCGCTCCAGCTCCGCGGAGGTGGCTTCGATGGTGCGCACCACTCCGTTGATCTGGGGATGCCAGGCATCGGTAACGAAAAGAATTTTCATGAAACCATCCTCGGAAAATCCTCAAAAACCGCTGCTTTTTCCGGCTCTTCCGCAGTAAGGGCTTCAGGCAGTATCAGTTCTCCCTGGGCGGTAACCCGGGGCAATTCGGAGAATTCTTCCGCATTCTTGTGCCAATAGAGAATTTCAAAGGTTCCGTTCAGGTGTTCCACCAGAGCGGAGCAGCTTTCCACCCAATCCCCGCAGTTGGCGTATATGCCGGTTTGCAGTTTTTTCAGTTCCGGCCGGTGAATGTGCCCACAGATAACACCATCCAGCTTTTGCCGTGCCACCTCTCGGGCAAGACGCTTCTCGAAATCGCTGATAAAATTTACCGCATCCTTTACCCGGTGCTTGAGAAACTGGGAAAAGGGCCAGTAGGTCATGCCCAGAAAGGCGCGGATAGCGTTCAGACCGTGGTTGAGCCAGAGAGCGCCGTCGTAGGCGAAATCCCCCAGCCTGGCGAGCCAGGTGCCGTGGGCCATCACCGCATCGAACTCGTCCCCGTGAAGCACCAGCATTCTTTTTCCGTCCAGGGTCTTGTGAATTGCCTGGCGGTATATGCCGATATTGCCGAAGATGCTGCCATGAAACTCCCGGAGAAAGCTGTCGTGGTTTCCCGTAACGTAGATCACCGAGCTTTTGCGGGAGATTCGCAGCAGCTCCTGAAGAATCCGGTTGTGTGATCTGGGCCAGGAGCTTTTCCGCTGAAGCTTCCAGCCGTCGATGATATCCCCCACCAGATAGAGCCGTTCGCAGGACATGCCCGAGAGAAAGGCTCCGAGATCTCCCGCCTTACACCATCGGGTTCCCAGATGGATATCCGATAAAAAAACGCTTCGATACGCCTTCATGACGTTCTCCTTTGTCCGGGGCGACCTTCGAAAAACGAGGGTTCCAAAAGGCAAGGGCTACGGTGTGTACGAACGTATCCTATCGGAGAAAGGTAACATGCATGTTGCGACAATCTTGCGTTTTTCTAAAACAAAAGAGGAGGTTCGGGAGAACATAAAAATTCCGGAGCTTTCGAAGATTGTTCTTCGTAAACTCCGGAATCGTGTTCCCATATTATGGCTGTGACGTTTTTTTATGGTCCCTGCATGCCCCAGAGGTTTTTGAAAACCTGAGTTTCCTCGGGTGAGAGCACTGCGGGAAGACTCTGTTCTCCCAAGGGAGGGTTCCCCGGAGAGAGAGCTTTTTCCTCGTGCCAGTGAAGAATCTTGAGGGTTCCGTCCATCTGTTCCACCAGGGCGGAACAGCTTTCCACCCAGTCGCCGCAGTTGGCGTAAAGCCCCGTCTTGAGGTTTTTCAGCTCCGGTCGATGGATGTGGCCGCAGATGATGCCATCCAGTTTTTCCCGTACCATTTCCCGGGAAAGATGCTCTTCGAATTCGCTGAGAAAGTTCACCGCATCCTTCACCCTGTGTTTGAGGAACTGGGAGAGGGACCAGTAGCGCATGCCGAGAGAGGTTCGAAGGCCGTTCAGAATCCAGTTCACCCAGAGGGCCCCGTCGTAGGCAAGATCTCCCAGCCGGGCAAGCCAGGGGCTGTGGGTCATTACCGCATCGAATTCGTCTCCGTGGAGCACCAGCATTTGCCTGCCGTCGGCGGTTCTGTGAATGGCTCTTCGGCATATCCCCACGTTGCCGAAAATTTTACCGTGGTGCTCCTTCAGAAAGCTATCGTGGTTTCCCGTAACGTAGATCACCGAGCTTTTTCGGGAAATCCGCAGCAGCTCCTGCAGAACTCGCTGGTGCCAGAGGAATCGGGAGCCTTTCCGGCGGAGTTTCCACCCGTCGAGAATGTCCCCCACCAAATAGAGGCGCTCGCAGGAGATTCCCGAGAGAAATGACGCCAGATCCTTGGCTTTGCACCACCGGGCTCCGAGATGGAGATCCGAAAGAAACACGCTCCGATATGCCTTCATGGAGGTTCTCCTTTGTACAGAGTTCTATATCGAAAGGGGGCCTTTGCGAAATAGGAGAAAGAAAAAACAGCAAAAACACCCCTTTATCATACCACGGGAGGCACGAGGAGAGAGGAATGAAAAAACGGGGGGCTTATGCCCCCCGAAATCGTTCAAACCTTCCAGCGAAGAATCATTTCTTCCGTCATCTGGCGCAGGGGCTCCAGAGAGGGTTGTCCCTCCAGGCTGCGGAAGGCGTGATCCGCCCCGGAGATTACCGAGAACTTCCGGCGTATTTCTTGGGGAGCCCTTTCGAAAAGCTCCCGGCAGGATTGCTCGCTGAAGGTATCGTCCAGGGATCCGTAGAAAGAGTGAAGCTCCCCGCATTCCAGAGATTCCGCCGCTTCCAGAAGCACCGTGTTCGGAGGGAGGGTGTTCAGAATGGGTGCCCGCAGCAGAAGAGCCTGTTCGGGGCGCACATAGTGACCGCTCCCGGAGAGAACCATTCCTTTCAAGGTGTTGCAGCGTATTTCGGGAACCTTCAGATGATCCTGTTGCAGCACCTTCCGGTATGTGGGGCTTCCCAAAAGCACCGCGTGGATTCCCCCGAGAGAAAAGCCCCAGAGCCAGAGGGGACGGGAAGGATATGTCCTTTGAAGATGTTCCAGGGCCCGGGCGAAATCACCCAGATCCTGGGCGTAGCTCTTTCCCTCGAAGGCTCCCAGGGCCCAGGCGGGATAATCGTCTCCGAAGGTGTTCCGATCCCGCCGCTTCCGGCTCGATTCCACCAGACACGACCCCATGCCCCGCTGATACAGAAGCTCCGCCAGGGCCCGGTACTTGTTCCCCTCTTCCATATCCGCACAGCCGTGTACGCCGTGCAGAAACATCACCAAGGGGGATGAGGAGGAACGCGTCGTATAGAGCAGAACCTCTCGATCTCCAAAGCTGCCTTCCAGGCGGTCTTCGGTCCATTCCAGGGTTTTCACGTTTTCAGGAACCTCCTTCCGGATTTCTGGTTTTTTCGAGGATTTCTCGCCGGACTTTCTCGTGGTCTTTTATTCCGGTTTGTTTTCCAGAACGTCTTCTCCGATGATGTAGGTCTTCAGAGGAGGGAAGCCGTTGAAGTTCACCGCGCAGTAGCTGCTGGTGTACGCTCCGGTGGAGAAGAAGTAAAGCCGGTCTCCCTCCTCCAGATCTTCCGGAAGCTGGTATTTTTCGTTCTCGTAGAGAATGTCCATGCTGTCGCAGGTGGGCCCCGCGAGAATCACGTCGCTGGCGAGGCCTTCTTTTTCCGTGTAGATGGGGTACTTGATGGCCTCATCCATGGTTTCGATAAGCCCTCCGAACATGCCCACATCCAGGTAGACCCAGCGGTACTGGTTGTACTCGGATTTCTTGGAGATCAGCACCACTTCGGTTACCAGCATTCCCGCATCTCCCGAAATGGAGCGCCCCGGCTCCAGAATGATCTCGGGCATGGAGCCGTTGAAATCCTCCTTCAGAAAGCGGGTAATCTCCTGAATGTAGACTTCGTCGGGCTGGGTGGGGGCCACGTAGTTTGCGGGAAATCCTCCTCCCAGATTGATGAGGGAGAGGTTGATTCCCTTGGCCCGGGCGGCGTCAAAGAGGTAGGTACAGGTGGCGATGGCGTGGTCCCACTGGCCGATATCCCGCTGCTGAGAGCCCACGTGAAAGGAAATGCCGCAGGGAATTACGCCGAGGTCCGGGGCATCGAGGATAAGGTTGTAGATCGTGTCCGGGTGGGCTCCGAACTTTCGGGAGAGGGGCCAGTCCGCCCCGCTGCCGTCGGTGTGAATCCGGAAGAAAACCTTGGATCCCGGAGCGTTCTTAGCGATTTTTCGAAGGTCGCTCTCGGAATCCGTGGCGTAGAGCCGGATTCCCTTCTCGTAAGCGTAGGCGATATCCCTGGCCTTTTTGATGGTGTTGCCGTAGCTCAGCCTATCCGCCGTAACTCCGAGTGCCAGAAGCTGGTCCAGTTCGTACCGGGAGGCCACGTCGAAGTAACTTCCCCGGTTTGCCAGAACCTGGAGCACCTTGTCATGGGGGCAGGATTTCACGGCGTAGTAGATTTTCGCCTCGGGCATGGCCCGGTGAAGGGCGTCGTATTTCTTGGCTATTACGTTGAGATCCAGGAGAAGAAAGGGGGTCTCCAGCTTTTCCCCGAGGCTGCGGAGAGATTCGAACTTCTCCCGGGTCATGTAGCGTTCCATGTCAAAGGTGTATTCGGACAGTGAAAGAGGGTTGAACATGAGCAATGCACCTCCGTTGCAAAGTATCGGGATCTTGGTCATGAGGGTGCCGTAGGCTACACGAGGAACATCTCCGGAGCGGTGCGGTCTTTCATGCCTCCCGGAACATCTTTTCTCATAAGAAGAGAAGAATGTCAATTCTTTCATTTTATGAAAAATTATGGAAAGTGAGAAAGTGGTTCCTCCGAGGAACCTTTGGAGCTATATCCGTTTCCACCGCCTGTGGTTTCCAAGAATTCCGAAAAAAAGCAGTAGCCCCGAAAAAGCGAGCATTCGGGGCATTTTCGACGGAAGCCTCAGCTCTTTTTTCGCGGGGGGATAGGGAAGCCCCTGCTGCCGGCAGAGTTCCCGGAGGTTCAGCAGGTGCAGCACCGGAAGCCCTTCGTGAAGGGCCTCGCCGATAAGCCCCGTTCCCGAAGGAAGCTTTTGGGAGGGGAGGAGCAGTCCCGGGGGAAGTTCGAGAATTTCCGGATCCTCTCCCAGGGAGGCGGCCCCTCCTCCGATGGAGACCAGCCCCCGGGGCTGGAAATTCCGGATCATGTCCATCTTCAGAGAGATCATCTCCTCCAGAGAGTTGCCCCGGAGGAGAGGCACCCCGTGCTTTCGGGCGGACTCCTCCAGGAGGGTCCGTCCTTCCCGGGAAAGTCCTCTTCCCGTATCTCCGTCTCCCCCCAGGGAGCAGGCCTCGGGAGAGATGTGCAGAAAGCCCCGGCTCCGGAGAAAATTCAGGATATCCAGAAGAGGAAGATCTTCCCGGTTGGCTCCCCAGGTGGAGGAGCCCAGGGAGGGAAGAAGCAGGATATCCAGCTGCATTTGCTCCGCCGCGGCGAGAGCCGAAAGAATGAGTCCCGGAAAGGAGCCCGAACAGATCAGGGCTATCCGGGAACCCTCCTGTAATCCCATTTTCTCGTACCACTCCACGAATATGCCCGCCCATCGGGGATCCGAAGCGGCCTGTTTGGCTTCCAGATCTCCCAGAGTGGTGGTGAGAACGCTCCATTCCACTCCTATGAGACCGCTCTCCAGAGGATCCTCTTCGGGAGACGAGGCGATGCCCCCCTCCCGTCGCCAGGCGTAAAGGGCCTTCTGGGCTTCCGCCGCGGTATATACCGCCCGCTGTGCTTCCGGAGGCAGGGAAGAGGCAAGGGAAAACATTCCCAGGAGAACTGCATAGAAAAGCCCCAGAAGGGCGAGTTTTCGGGGAAAGGGGGTGCTTCCCCGGAGAAGATAGCCCAGCTCCCGGGCGCATAGCCGTACAAGGGTTTTCATGGCAGCAGCCTTTCCACTCCGAGGGAGGCCCCTCCCACGGAAGCCAGGGAGAGAAGGGTGGGATATATTCCCTGGCGCTGACACTCCGCTCCCACCAGGCCGGGAATGATCCAACCGTACCAGTGGAGAGAGAGAGGAGACATGCCGTGGCAGAGGGCTAGAACTCCCAGGGAGAGCACGCAGGCGGCGAACATGCGCTCCCGCCCGAAAAGGCTGAACCGCCGCACCAGGTATTCCAGCGGAAGGGTAAGGAGCACCCCCAGAAAGAAAAGTAGCAAGACCCCTTCGAGATCGTTCCGATGAAGCACCAGAAATCCCGGGGTTACCATCCCCCCGGCGCTCCATCCGGTGCGGCGGTAGTAGAACCATCCCAGGAGCAGAGAGAGAAGAAAAAGCACTATTTCCCGGTTCACGAGGATCTCCTTTCCAGGTGCTCCGTCAGCTCCAGGGGCAGTCCCTTCACGTTACCGCAGCCGAAAATATTTCCCTCCAGAAGGGAGAGCATATCGTGTATGCCGGGATTTCCCAAAAATTCCCATTCCGGAATCCTTCGAAAGGGGTGCCCCCCGGTGAGAATGCGGCGTTTCCAGGAAAGGTCCGCCAAGGTTCGAAAGGCTTCGAAACGTCCCGGCCGATCCGGGCGGTTATGAAACCAGAGAGTACACTCTCGGGGATTCCAGCCCAGTTCTTCCAGGGCATGCCGGGTACTGGCGGGGTCATTGGCCTCGAAGATCCGGGCGAGGGTTCCCAGGGGCAGTTCCATCAGGCGCTTCTCTTCGGGATCCCGCACATTCTCCGGAAAGGGCCCCCGAAGCTCCAGCACCTTCCAGAGCTGCCGGAGGAGTTTCCGTCGTTCTCCCCGGAAATCCTCCGCAGGACTTTCCCCGGCGGGGCCATAGCACGGGCAGTTCCGGAGCTTCAGTTCTTCGATAACCTCGGGAGATTCGAAAAGAGCCCTTCCGAGAAAGACCGGGGTATTTTCGGGAATTCCCCGGAGCAGCACCTCCCGGGCCCGGTCATGGCCGGGGCCCCAGATCTCCTGGTGATCCTCCAGAGCGTTGGTCCACAGCACCGCCGAAGGGCGCAGCCATTGAGCGGCCAGGGTCTGCAGCTCCGGATGCACCGCGCTGTTTTCCAGCACCACCGCCTCCACGTGAGAGGGAATTTCCCGGAGCCACCAGCGCATCTCCTCCACCGAGGCGGGGGCGGTGCGCCGGATGTCTTTCCAGACGCCCTCTTCGAAAGAGAGGGCCTTGGTGCCGGTGCTCTTTCCCCACACGGCGTACCCTCGGGCGTGGAGGAGCCCGCAGAGCAGAGCCGTCAGCCCGCTCTTGCCTCGGGTTCCCGTAACGAGAATGCTCAGAGGAAAGGAAATCACCAAGACCGGGCCTCTTTTCCTCCGGGGGTGAGAGCGTAGGCGGATCGGGGGCGTCCGGGCTGACCGTCCCGGTAGAGAGTGGAGCGCACCGCCAGATTCGAAGCCACCAGATGTTCCAGATAGCGGTGTGCCGTGGGGTAGGAAACTCCCAATTCTTCCGCCACTTCTCTGGCGGTGCCTTGGCCTCCCAGAGCATCCAGAGCCTGAAGCACTCCCCGGAGGGTTTCCGTGGCGATTCCTTTCCGGGCATCCTCCCGGTGGATGTCCCGGCGCATTCGGGCGAGCTCTCGGTGCAGGGCGATACGGGAAGAAAAATCCGCCAGCCGCAGGGGCTTGGAGATAAAGTCGTCCGCCCCGGCGGAAAGCATCTCCCGGGCGATCTCCGGGCGCTCCTCCACGGTGAGGGCGAGAAGCACCACCGCCGGGGAGGCTTCCCGGCTCCGATGCACGAACTCCGAACCGTTGCATTGGGGCATGTGGTAATCCACCAGAAGGATATCCACTTCCTGTCGGGTAACCCAGAGAAAGGCCTCTTCCGGGTCCGTGGTGGTGCGCACCTGCCATCCCTGGCTCTCTCCCATGGCCTCCAGGGTGTAGAGAATGGCGGGATCGTCGTCCAGAACGCCCAGATAGAGGGTCATGGCATCATCTCCTTGGGGAAAAATTCAGAGAGGGCGATTATCGCCCTGGTGCCTCCTTCGGAAGGCGTTTCGAAAGAAAGGGTTCCCCGGTGTTCCCGGAGCACCTCCTCCACGAAGGCCAAACCCAGCCCGGTGGAGCCCCATCCGGAGGTTCCCGAAGGAGAAATCCCGGAGAATCCAGGGCCGTTATCCCGTATCTCGAAAAAGATGGTTTCCTGTCGCCGAAGAAGAGAAATGGCTACCCGGGGATTCTTTTTCGGTGCCCCCCGGAAAGCGTTATCCAGAAGGTTCACCAGGGCCCGGGAGAAGCGGATGAGGTTTATCTGAATGAGGGCTTGCTCCGCCCTCTCCTCCACGTGCCGTTCCAGATAGCGGTGGAAGGAAAGAGCCGAAGCCTGGCTGAGAGCGTAGGCCAGTACCTCCCCCGCCGGAAGGGGGCGCATGGAATCGGGGCGCAAAATTTCCCGCACCATCTGTTCCATGGATTCCCCCGCAGCCTGTACCACCCCGAGATGCTTGGAGACCACCGGAGAGACTGCGGAGGCCCTCATGACGTCCGTCAGTCCGAGAATCACCGTGAGGGGCCGCTTGAGATCGTGCACCAGCTGCTGGGTTTCCCGGTCGCTTCTCGACCGGAGCCGTTCCTCCCGAAGCCGGGAGAGCTCCCGCTCCTGGGTTCGGATGTGCCGAAGCTGCTGAATTTGCCGGTTCCATCCCACCAGAAGCTCCGTAGTGACCGCCCCCCCTGCGAGAACCGTGAGAAAGGCGATTCCTCCCAGGAGATTGAGAAGATCCTCCCGTTCCAGGAGAAGGGCCATCTGCTTCACCGCCATGGAAAGCTCCCCTCCTCCGAATCCGTAGGGGGAGAGCAGGGGAATCACGTCGAGCCACTGGAATGAAAAGAGCAGTAGCCCCAGCACCAGGGCCCGGGTAGCGTGTCCCGGCACGTCCCGAACGAGGTATTGCAGAAGCACCACCGTGGCGATGCCGAAGAGGGCGGGAACCCCGAAATGCAGCATGGTTCCCGCGGCGAGGGTGGCGGAGAGGGAATAGGAGAGGGGAATCGCCAGGGCGGCGATGCAGAGGGAGAAGAGAGGCCCTTTTTCGAGAAGCGCCGCCATGCCGTCGGCGGCGAAAAACCATCCTACATAAAGCAGTTCCGCCCGGGCGGTATTGATGAGCACAAGCACTCCTGCGGCGAAGAAAAGGTAGCCGCTGTCTCCGTAATGGGCCGCATCCTCCAGGAGGGAAAGTACCCTGCCTGCGGGAGTGGTGGTGAGAAGAGAAAAACTCCATCCCAGAAGGAGAAGGGCTCCCCAGAAAAGAGAGTAGCGATGCCGGTGGAAGAACCGGGGTTCTCCCTCCCAGGAAAGAAGAGAGCTTTTGGAGGCGCGAGAAGTAACCACAAAGAGCATCCTTTCGTGAAGAAGCGGTATTTCTATTCTACCTGATTCCGGGACCATGTGCCGCCACGGAGCATTCCGGGATCATGGAGATTCCTCGTGCATATTCATGAGGGAAAGACGCCGGGCCTTGAGGGCCAGGAAAAAACTGGTCCGTACGTGGGGATCCTGAAGATCCGTCTTGAGCAGTTCCTGAATCTGGCGTTTTCGATAGCCCAGAGTATTGGGATGAACGTGCAGCGCTTCGGCGGCTTCAACGATGGAAGAATGTTCCAGTAACGCCTCCAGAGAGTTCAGCAATACGGAATTTTTTTCGTTTTCCGGAAGAAAGGGTTTCAGGGTCTGCTCCATGAAACTCTGCCACTCTCGGTTTTGAGGATCCAGAAGCTTGCCGTATCCGATGTCGTCGAAATGGACCACCCGCTGATTCTGGCCGAAGAGAAATCCTTGACATGCCCGCTCCGCCTCGGCGAGGCTGAGGCAGAAGTGTTCAAGGGGTCGGGGTTTTCCTCCGAGGCCCACCAAAAAATGCTGCCCCGGAAAAAACTCTCCGCAAAGCTCCAGGAGGAGAAGCCCCTGATTTTTTTGATTTTCCAAGGATAAAGAAGTGTTTTCCTTCTGAACAAGAAGAACTCCCAGTTTTTTGCGAAACTTCCAGCAGAAGAGCCCATGTTCTCGAAGAAGGCATCGGGAAAGTTTGAGACACCAGGAAGAATTTTCTTCCTCTTCCTTTTCCTTGCTGTTGAAGAGGGGCGTCTTTTTCTGCACGAGACACGTAATGTAGGGCGTCTCCGGAGAAAGCCCCAGAAAAAGAAGCTCCCGTTCGGTCCAGGAGGTAAGCGTGCCATGTCTTTGGATATCCCGAATGATCTCCTCCCGTCGAAAGGCTTCGTGTTCGTCCTCAAGGAAAAGAGATGTTCCGGGGGAGTTCGTCTGCTGCATAAAAAAGGCGATCACCCTTTTTTTTGCCGCCACAAAGGGGGTGTGGACAAAAACGATCACGAAGGTCTGGGGTTCACGTTTTCCGTATTCCAGGATTCGGAAGAGAGGAATCTGTTTCTGCGCCGCATAGCGCAGATAAAAGAGCATGTTGTTTCCCACCTCGGAGGAGAGAAGATCCTGGAGGTTTCGGTTCTCGAAATTTTTGAGAAATTCCGCCTCTTTGGCCTCGGAAAAGACGGAAATCCGGAGACAGAGCCCCGAAACGTCGAAGAATCCCCATGCGTCCGCATATTCCAAGGCGTGGCGGCGCTGAACATTTTTAAGAAAGACCGCACCCTCCTCCCCTTTGAGAAAATCCAGGGAAACCTCTTCGTTGAAAATCGAATTTTCATAGTGTGTTTCTGATGGCATGGCACGCTCCTTTCCGAAGAGCATATGAAAAACATGCTGCGATGTGCGGAAGAGGAAACTTCTTTTTGTTTTGTGGAGAAGGGACAAGAAGTTCTCTTCAGTATTGTTTGTACCTCATGATAATTCCGAGGGCAAGCTTTTCTTGTATTGACAGGCTTCACTCAAGTCGTGATAGTAGAAGAGAGATCATGTCTTTCCACGTTCCATGCCCTCCAAGGATGCACCGTGAGCCGGGTTTTCGGATGAAGAAGCTTCGTTCTCTTTCTGTTCTCAAGGCTGAGAACGCTTCATACGGGTACTGTCTGTGGCACGAGTATTATATGTGCGTAAAGAGTTCATGGCGGCATGGGGAAAGATGTCGTTTTAGGATGTTGTTTTGGAGGATTTAGAAGGAGGAGCGATGTATATGAAAAACATTCGATTTGCGCTGAAACTGACGTTGGGATTTGGTGTCGTTCTCGCCCTGATGATCCTCGTGGTGGGAATAAGCTGGATCTCTCTCCGGGAAGCTGCGGAAGATGTCGAACTTCTTGCGGTGGTAGAGGTTCCCCGGGTGGATATCACCTCCGGAGTGGAGCGGGCTTCTTTAAGATCCATGCTGGAGGTGCGGCAGTTCGTCCTTACGGAGGATGATGCCTTTCTGCAGGAGGGACGCAAGGAGATAGCCCTTCTTCGGAATACCGTGGTGCAGGTGGGGGAGCATGGAGCCGCCCACGGCTATCCCGAACGCCAGCAGGCGGCTCAGAAGGCCCTGGGAGAAGTGAAAATCCTTGAAGATTCCCTCGCCGCCATGGTTGGGCTTGTGGAGAGGCTTCGAGAGGCTCGCCAGGAGGCTCGAAACGCAGGGGATATCTACATAGGGGAGGCTCAGGAATTTCTCAAGATTCAGAATACCATGCTGGAAAACGACGTGGTTCGGGGAAGCATGGCCGCCAGCATGCTTGAGCGCATCGAAAAGGTAACTCTCATGAACCGGGTAATGGATCGGGGAAACGAGGTTTTCGTGGTTGCCGAAAGGGCCCAGAGAGAGCGGGATCCGAAGCTTCTCGAAGAGGTGTTTCCCATTTTCGAGGCTATCCAGAAGGATCTGGACAAGCTCGAAGGTATCAGCGATCAGGACAGGAACCTGGAGCGGATACGCAACATCAAAAAGGCCTCCCAGGAATACAAGGATGCGATCTCTCTCTTTCTCGAAACCTGGCAGAAGCTTGTTGAAGAAGAAGAAGGGGTACTTCTCAAAGCGGGAGAGAGAATGATAGCCATAGCCAGAGGGGCTTCTCAAAACGGATTCGATCAGATGGAATCTCTGGCGGTATCCGCTTCCGGAGCCATACAGAAAATCATTGCCATGATGCTTGCCGTTACCGGAGTGGCTTTTGCTCTGGGAATACTCATGGCCTGGTACGTCTCCCGGCAGATTACCAAGCCCCTCGCCCTGGCGGTGGCCTGTGCAAATCGGGTTCGGGAAGGAGATTTTACCATTACTCGAGAGGATTTCGGTCCTCCCTGCCGGGATGAGACGGGAATGCTTGCGGATGCTCTGACGGAGATGGTGGCGCAGCAGCGCCAGGCTTTGCGGGGAATTCTCGACAACGCGGGAGAAAACCTCGGTGCCGCGGAATCCCTGGCGGCCTTCTCGGAGGAATCCGTGGCATCCCTGGAGGAAATCCGGGGGCACATCGAAGAGATTACCTCCCTTTCGGAATCCAACGCCGCCTCTCTGGAGCAGACCAATGCGGGGGTGGAAGAGGTTTCCGCAGGAGCCAGTTCCGCCGCCCAGGCCGCTTCTGAAGGAGCGGAAGCCTCGGTGAACACCTCGGGAATAAGCGAGAAGGCCGTATCGCAGGTGGAGCGGGTGGTAACGGAAATGAAGCAGGTAGGCGAGCGCTCCCGGACCAGCATGAAGAGCATGAAGGAAGTCACCGAATCGGTGAACGCCATTACCTCCTTTGTCACCACCATTACGAACATCGCGGATCAGACGAATCTTCTCGCTCTCAACGCCGCCATCGAAGCCGCCCGGGCAGGCGAGGCGGGTCGCGGCTTTTCCGTGGTGGCCGAAGAGGTGCGCAAGCTTGCGGAAGAGAGTGGCCGGGCAGCCCAGGAAGTGACGGCCATCATCGAAAGCCTTCAGAAGAGCACCAAAGAATCCCTGGCGGTTACCGAAGAATCCGGAGAGGTAATGGAGCAGACCATCCGGGGTGCCGAAGAGGCTCTGAGAAATTTGGAAGAAGTCATGGAGGAGATCGGCAAGGTGGACCGGGCCATGCAGAATATCGCCGCCACCTCCCAGGAGCAGGCCGCGGCAAGCGGCGAGATGGCCCAGGGAGTGGACCGGGTGACCAAGGCGAACGCCCAGGTGGTCTCCATGATGGAGGAAATCCAGAGCGCCACCGCCACATCCACCCAGGCGGCGGAGGATATCGCCCGGGAGGCCCAGAAGGTTTCCCAGGGGGCGGAAGGCCTCCAGAGGCTTCTCAAACGTTTCCGCCTGGAAGGGGAGAGGAATGCCCCGAAAGCTCTTCAAGGAGGAGCAAGAAGATCGTAAATTTTTCAAGGCATGGCATGATGTAAAAAACGGAAATTTTCGTAAAAAAGTCCGGGTTCTTTGTGGTAAAAAGACAAAGAACCCGGACTTTTTTGTGGTATCTTTATGAGGAGTCGGGGGTATGAACGTGGTACTCTTGTAAAAAACGGGATTTTTTGATTTTTGCCAAAATCTTTCGGTACAAAAACGGCGTCTTTATTTCGGAGGAAAAAAGGGGACGAGGTCATGAAATTACGCCACAAGATTGCCGGAAGGGCCTTTTTTTTCGGAACCTTCGTGATACTGTCCCTGTCGGTTTTTTACTATATTTTCAGCTACCATCAGGCGGTGGAGAAAGTCCTCAGACAGGGCCGGATGTGCGCGGCCGCCCTTTCCGGTGCGTTGGATCGCCACTTGCAGGAAGCGGGCCGCACCGCCTTTGCCATCGCTTCGGCCCCCATGGTACGGCATGCCACGGCGGCAAGCCTTTCCGAAAACTTTCCTTTTTTTCTTTCCCGGGAACTTGTCACATCTCCTCCATTGATAGATTTCGTCGAAAAACCCGAGGATCTTCTTTTCCTCGCCAGGGAGTATCTCTTGCTTCAGCAGCGCCTGGTTCCCGAATGGTTTATGGTTTGAGGAAATTTTTCTTGCCAATCGAAAGGGGCACGGTTTAGCTTCCACCAAAGAGCCCTTTGCGGCACGAAGCTACCCCCGGGCCTCCTGGTGGCATGTCTGCCATGACGAAGAAGGAGAAAAAGCTCTCTTCTACGCCCTTCCCTCCGGAGAAGGGGAGGGATCTTCTTTTGTGCGGGTAGTGGTGCCGGTGCGGCAGAATGAAACCTTTCTGGGGGTTTTGGGATGCGACATTGCCATGTCCGGTCTTCTGGAATCTCTTTTTCATGACTATTCTCGGCTCGGCTTTATCGGAGAAGTCCGCATTCTTAGGTCTTCGGGAGAAACCATAGCCCGGGGAGGCAAGGAGTCCCGGATAGCGGATAGTCCGGAGCTTTTCCGGCATTTTCTTGCGGAGCGAAAGCCCTTTGCGGTTCTCGTGAAATCCCGGGATGCCCAGGAATTTTTGGCCATGTCTCCCATTTCCGTAACCAAAGGAGCGGCGTTTCTCTCGGGCTCTTCGGAGGCCTCGGAAGGAGAACCATCGGGCTGGCATGTTCTTCTTTCCATAGATAAAGGCCGGGCCCTGGAGGATTTTTATGGAACCCTCGGGTTTATCGTCTTCGGCGGCGGAGGATTGACGCTCCTGGTAGTGTCCGCAGTTTCCCTGAGGGCGGGGAGAGAGGCCCGTCCCATCCAGATTCTTGGGAAGGCCCTGCATGCTCTGGGAGAGGGGAAACTCCATGACCGGATTTTTCTCGAAGGGTGTGAGGAGTTTCGGGATGTGTCCCGAGCCTTCAACGACATGGCGGAAAAACTTCAGAAGTCCATGATCTCCCGGGATGAGCTTGTGAGAGAGGTTCTGGAACACCAAAAAGCTCAGGAGGTACTGCGCGAGAGCCAGCGGCAATACTCGGAGCTTGCGGAGGAGGCTCCAGTGGGAATTCTTACCTGTCATCGGGATGGAACCATAGAATACTGCAATGCGAGGCTTGCTCAGATTCTGGGAGCTCCGAACCGGGAGGCCAGCAAGAAAATCAACCTTCTTCGTTTTCCGCTTCTCGTGGAGGCGGGAATTTCCGAAAAGGTGGAGCTTTCCATGGCGGGAAAGAAACCTCTCAGCTTCGAGGTTTTTTACGAATCCGCCTGGAGGAAGAAGGTCTGGCTTCGGCTTCACGTGAAACCCCGGATTCTTCGGGGTGTGGCCGAGGGATCCCTGGTGATGGTGGATGATGTGACCAGCGAAAAAAGCGCTCTGGAAGAGCTTCGGGAGCGGGAGGAGAAGTTTCGGCAGATCTTCGACAGCACCAACGATGCCATGTACCTTTACCGGGTGGTGGAGGACGGTCTGTGGACCATGGGGGAAGTGAACTCCCAGGGGTGCGCTCTTTTGGGCTATAACCGGGATTCCTTCTGCGTCATGACCAGCCGGGATATGGTGACTCCCGAAAGCCTTGCCGTCATGGGAGAATTCATGACGGAGGTCTGTGCCAGAACCCGGGGGCGGTGCGAAATGGAGCTCCAGAATGCCGAGGGAGTTCCCGTGATCGTGGAGATGCAGGGACATCTCTTCGTTATGCGGGGATGCCGCTGGGTTCTCTGCGTGGCCCGGGATCTTCGGGAGTGGAAGAAGGTCTACGGAGAAACTCTACTTCAGGCCCGGGCACTCAACGCTGCGGCGAACGCCATGGTCATCACCGATGGCCGAGGGCGGGTGGAGTGGTCCAACCCCGCTTTTTCACGCCTTACGGGCTATTCTCAGGAGGAAATCGAGGGACGCTTTCTTCAGGATCTTATTCGTTCCGGCAAGGAGGAGGAGGATTTTTACCAGAGCATGGAGCGGCATGTTTTCGAGGGAAAATCCTGGCACGGAGAGATTCTCAATCGACGGAAAGATGGCTCCCTCTACTACGAAGAGGAGACCATAACTCCCGTGCTGGATGCGGATGGCAAGGTCGCTCATTGTATTTGCGTGAAAAACGACATCTCCTCCCGCAAGAAGATGGAAATGGAACTTCAAGGAGCCCGAGAGAAGGCGGAGAAAGGTCATCATGCCAAATCGCAGTTTATCGCCATGGTAAGCCATGAAATCCGTACTCCCCTGAGCAGCCTCCTGGGTATGCTGGAGCTTCTCCGGGAGACGGAGCTTTCCCAGGAACAGCGGGAGTATACGGATCTCATGGAGAACAGCGGAGACATGCTTCTCGCTCTGGTGAACAACGTGCTCGACTTCTCCAGAATCGAGGCGGGGAGAATAGAACTCAACACGGTGGAGTTTGTTCTGAAGCCCCTTCTGATAAATCTCTTCTGCCCTCTGGAGATGAAGGCCCGGGAGAAGGGACTCGGCTTTCGTATGGATCTTTCCGAGAATCTTCCCGCGCGCCTTTGGGGAGATCCTCTCCGGCTGCGGCAGGTGCTCATGAATTTGGCCAGCAATGCGGTGAAGTACACCGACAGGGGAGAAATTGCCGTGGCAATCCGGCTGGAAAGAGAGATTGGAGAAAAGGTCTTCCTCCGGTTCTCCGTGAAGGATACGGGCCGGGGAATTTCCGAGAAGGAACAGCAGAGCCTTTTCGGGGAGTTTGTTCAGCTTCCCTCCTGGCAGGGAGAGTACCGGGAAGGAACGGGGCTCGGCCTGATCATAGCGAAATCTCTGGTGGAAAAGATGCAGGGCGCCATAGATTTTGAAAGCCGGGAAGGAGAGGGGGCCGAGTTTTGGTTCGTCCTTCCCTTTGTCACCAAAAATCCCGGCGGAGGAAAGGCTCTGGGAGAGTAAATCTCAGCCGTTCCAGCACCTTTTAGGGCTTTTGTGCTCCAGGAAGGAGCCGGGATGGTGCGTGAAGATGATCCGGGAGGGGATTCCCCGCACCCGGCCCAGGGCTTCGCGCATTTTCTCCAGGGGAAGGCTCTCGTCTTTTCGGGTTGCCAGGGTGGCGATAAGAACCTCGGGATATTTCTCTCCGTACCGAAGGGAGAGAGAGAAATCCCGAATTTCCGAAAATCCCCATAGGGCGTTTTCCGCCTCCTCCAGGCGGAGGGGCTCTCCCCGAGCTCCTTCTATGGGAAGGCGCCCCGTAACTTCCAGGCGTTTCAGCGGGGAGCCGCAGGGGCAGTTTCCCGGCAGAAGCCTTCCCCGATCTCCCGTGCGGTATCGAAGGAGGGGAAAGGAAGGACGCGTCAGCGTGGTGAGCACCACTTCCCCCCAGTCTCCCCCGGAAAGCACCTTTCCCTGGGGATTCACGATTTCCACGAGCAGATCCAGTTCCCGGACATGACATCCTTTCCGGGCGAAGCATTCCACCGCACATCCCCATCCGGATTCGGCAAGTCCATAATGATTGAATATTTCACACTGCCATGCCTCTTGGATGCGCTTTTGAAGGGCGGGAGGTGCCGCATCGGCGCTGAGAAGCACCTTTTCCGGGGCCCACCGGGTTTCTCCCGCCAGCCATGCCATCTGGGCAGGGAGGCCCACCACCACCTGGGGCCGGAGGGTATCCATCCATGCCGCCGCTTCGAAGGGGTTTGTCACGATTCCGAAGATGCGAGGAGTGCAGTCCATTCTTTCCAGGACTCTTCGCAAAAGATCTCCGATGCTGTACTCCCTGGGGCCTTCCATGAAAATTCCCACGGTGCTTCCCGGGTCGGTGAAGGTGCTCATGCCGGAGAGGAAAAAATCCTCCGTGCCTTGCAGATCTTCCCGGGTAAAGCCGAGGCGTTTCGGGAGCCCCCGGCTTCCCGACGTGGAGAGGGAGACCCGGCGCTGTATCCGGGAGCGGGAAACCCCGAGAAAGCGAAGCTCTCCCTCCGCGAGATCCCGGGGGAATGTAAAGGGAAGCTCCTCCAGGGGAGCCTCTTGGAACCCTCGGAGGCGATCCCGGTAGAAGACGGTTTGTGTTGCCGCCTGTCGGAGAAGGCTTCTCAGGGATTTTTCCTGGGCTTTTTCGAGATCCTTCCGGTTTTCCAAGAAAAAGAAATTCTCCGGCTCCTCGGTGGAAGTCCTCGGGGCGAGTCTTCGGGCGGTCCAGCCGTCGAGAGGCGTTCGGGGAATGGTCATTGCGGGCGGTGGAGAGGTTTTCCCTCCCGGGAGGTGAGATTCCACGCACAGAAGGGCACAAGTCCTCCCTCCGGGGAGATTACGTGAATGCAGCAGGAGCGAAGACGTTCCAGGTCCAGGTTGTCCGCATCCTGAAAGGCCATGGCACTGATGGTGAAGTTGCCTCTTTTGCTGAGGCGGAGAAACCGATCGAAATCGTTCTCTTTGAAAGAGGTGCCGCAGCGGCATTGTGTGGGCTCCGGAACCGCGGTTTGCGAGTTTTCTTCCATGGGGGCTCCCCAGCGGCGGAGAACGCTCGCCACGGAGCTGGGAGGGCCGTCCTCCTCGGGGCGGCTGCAGCTGCAGGAGGACTCTCCCAGGGGAAGAAGCCTTTCGGGGCCTTCCACGAGATAGACCCCCCGAAAGGAGCACTGCTCGTGCTCGCACCGAGAGGGCTTGAAGTGAGCGGTTTTTGCCAGCCCTCGGGTCTGTTCTTCCAGCTCTCGCATGAGCCGGGGCAGGATGATCCGGGGATTCCTTTCCGGAGAAAAGGGGTAACGCCCCGCATAGGTTATGGGTTGAAAGTGCACTCCCCGCACCGTGGGAAACCTGGAGAGCCCGAACCGCACCAGATCTCCGATCTCCCGGGTGTTCACTCCCTCCACGAGGGTGGAAACCAGCACCACCCCCAGCCGGGCCTCCCGGCATGCCTCAAGAGCGGCCTCCTTGACCTTGCGGAGATCTCTGCCCCGAAGGGCGTCATGGGTGGTTTTCCGGAGACCGTCGAACTGGAGAAAGATCCATCCCGTTCCGGCGCTCTTGAGTACCCCGGCATATCCCGGTTCTTCTGCCATGCGTATCCCGTTGGTATTGACCTGTATTCCCGGAAAGCCGAGATCCTTTGCAAAGGCTATAAGATCCGGCAAATCCTCCCGCAGGGTGGGCTCTCCTCCGGAAAGCTGCAGAATTCCTTGGGGAGCCTTTTGCCGGGCGAGTCGAAGCAGCTCTTTCAATGAGTCCATGGAGGGTTCCCGATTTTTTCCCGCATCCGCAAAGCAGACGGGACACCGGAGCTGGCACCGCTCGGTTACCTCCAGCAGTACCGCACAGCTTCCCTGGCGGTGATCTTCGCAGAGACCGCAGCGACGGGGGCAGTCTTCCGGAGGAATCTCCGGCGGGGCGGCAAGGGGAAACCGGGAGGAGACCCAGGAGGCAAGATCCGGAGATCCTTCCCAGACGAGGCAGGAAAAATCCCCGTGTTCGGGGCAGGACTTCCGCAGGAAGACCCTTTCTTCCTGCTGTTCCAGGACGGCGGGAATCTGGCGGAGGCAGCGGGGGCAGACGCTGAAGGTTCGGTGGAGAAGCGTCATGGCATGTGGGGGTTTTCCTGAAGATCGAATCCCTGATCCTGAAGAATCTCCAGGGTTTTCTCCAGAGTTTCCAGCACCAGGGGAGCGCAGGCCAGAGGAGGAGACCCCGAAAGGGTACGTAGAATTTCTCCGCAGCCTATCCGGTTCTCCGGAAGGCCGAAGCGCTGGCAAAACCATTCATGCAGGGCGTACAGCATGAGGGGAAGCCGCAGATCCTTCTCTCTTTCGGGGGAGCCCTTGCCGGCGTAGAATCCGAGAAGACAGCAGGCTCCGGTAAACGCGCCGCAGGTTCCCGAGGGATCGTACCCGCCCTTGCACAGCCCCTCAAGAGATGCGAGGAGCTCCGGATTTTCCTCTCCCCGAAGGGCCAGCCCCGTCAGGAGCATAATCTGGGAACAGCAGAATCCTTCCTGCCCCCAGGAGAGTACGTTTCTTTCGAGTTCATTCATGACATGTCCTCCCTTTGCGTTTCACAGCGTCTTTTGTCTCATGCTCCAGGGGATTCTCCTCGAAAAGCCGAAGGCCTCGGGAGATGTCCCGTGGGAGCTTCTATGCATGTCCGAGGGATCGGAAGTTTTTTCTATGAAAGAATTTCTTCCGGAAATTCTTTTTTCTGCCACACCCAGAGCCCGTATCCCAAGGCTTTACAGGAACAATCCCTGAAAGGGCTTTCGAGAAGTTCCTCCCAGACGAGCCGGGCTGCGTATTCCCGGAGCAGCCGGGAATGATCCTCGAAGCAACGCAGGAAAAATCCCTCTTTTCGGAAAAGCTCTTCCAGATCCTGCCGAAAAAGGGCTCCCTCCGAGCAGGAGTACAGGGTGTCCTCCGTGCATGGGGTCTTTGGGAAGCTCTGTTCGTGTCGGGCAAAGAGATCCGTCATTCCCAGAAGGCCCTGGGGTTTCAGAATTCTGTACATCTCCTGAACTGCCGGAAATGCCCGGGGTTGTTGGGAGAGCACGCACTCGCAGATCGCACCGTCCAGAGAGGCATTTTCCAGGGGAACCGCCTGAAGTTCTCCCGAAAGGACCGGGCCGTGGCGAGAGGCTTCTTCCAGCATCTTGGAAGACCGGTCCAGCCCCACCGCATCTGTCCCCTGTTCCCGGAGGAGTTGCAGGGTGGCTCCAAGGCCGCATCCCAGATCCAGAATGCGGGCTCCCCGGGGAAAGGCGCAGAGCGCAAGAAGCCGCCGGGAAAGTTCCTTGCCGCCTGGATGAAGAAAGGAACCCATAACCTCTCTCCATCGAGGATGTTCGTAGGGGAGGCGCATCATTTATCCTCCAGAATGCGCTCCACCTCCAGCATCTTTCCCAGGGCGAGCTCCTCCGGCACGAGAATGAAACCGCACTTTTCGCAGGCGGGGAGTTCCACCTCGAAACGGCTCCCCATGTAGAGGGCCGCCACCTTTCGGGAGACCAGATTTCCTCCGCAGCGGCAGCGCCACTCGGTGGCGCTGGAAAAGCTGAGATCGTTTCGGCTGCTCATGACATAAGCTCCAGGGTCATTCGATGGCTCCAGGCGTTGCAGATGGAGAATCCTTCCTCTTCCTCCCGGTATTCCACCCAGAAAGTGACGTTGCCGATGCTCCTTCTGGCAAGAGAGGTTCCCCGGGGAGAGAGAAGCCCTCGAGGGTTCTCCAGGGTTTCCCAGAGCACCTGGCGCAGATCCTCGTCCAGGATGTGGCGCTCTTCCAGGAGATCCCGAACCCCGGGAGTCACGAAAATCCGCAGATTCTTCCAGGGGCTTTCGGGGATTTCCGGAGGGCCAAGAAGGCGGCGGCGGAGATCTTCCCGGTTCTCCCGTCTTTCGGAGAACCCCGTTCTTTCCGGAGGAGCCTCGGAGGAAAAGAGAAGCTCCAGGAGGTGGAAGGTTTTTCTTTCCGGCTCCGTCAGGCTTTCCCGGCACATGGCGCAGTAGGTAAGAAAGGAATGGCGGCTTTCCCGAAGCCTTCGGCGGACACCCTCCGCGGCAATTTCGGGATTGGCGAAGGATTGGAGCCCTCCGTAGCCGCAGCAGCGGGTGGTTTCTCCGCTGAAATCCGGTTCTTCGAAGGGCTGGCCGATTTTACGGAGGATCTTCCTCGCCGCTTCCCTCCACCGGGGCTCTTCCCGGGTAGTGCAGGGATCGTGGAGAGCCAGGGGATGAGGGTGAGGCGTTCCCCGGGGGAAATTCTTTTCGAGAAGAATTTCCCAAAGGGAGATTCGGGAGGCTTCGGGGAGGAGCTCGCGAAAAACCTCGTTGCAGGATGAGCAGGCCAGAATAAGCGGAGGATTCCCGAGAGACTCCAGGGTATGCCGAAGACCTTCCATTCTCTCCTCCAGCATCTTCCGCCTTCCTCCCCACCATGCGGGAGCGCCGCAGCATCCCAGGAGAATTCCCAGGGTCTCCTGAAAGGCGTCGTCCAGAAAGGAGATAAGTGCTTCGGTGTGGTTCGGCAGGGTTCCCGAAAGCTGGCATCCCGGAAAGAAGATCCCTTTCGTTCCGGCCTTGCCGGGGCGGAATCCTGCCGCCCGAGGGGAGTTGGCCTGCTCCATGTCCAGAAGGGCGAACTCGTGGGCCGAAGGAGGCATGAATCCCCGGTCCACCATCTCCTCCCGGGCGGAGCGGCAAAGATCCGCCATGGAAAAATCGTGAGGGCAGAGGGTTTTGCAGAGTCCGCAGAGGGCGCAGGAGTTGATCATGGTGTTTGCCTTGTGGTGCCCGTGAACGATGGCGAAATTGTTGTAGATCTCCCGGGCATAGAGCCGGGGATTTCTGCCGTAGTGTTCAAGAAAGGCACACTCTCTCACGCAGTGGAGGCACTCGCACTGAAGGCATCTCCGAGCCTCTTCCCGGGGATCGTTCCGGGGGCCCAGAACCTCCACCTGGTGGAGGGGAGTGTACAGCCGGGTCTTTCGGCAGAGCTCCTCCTCCCTTCCCGAGGAGAGAGAGGCTCCCTGAAACAGCCTGTCCAGAGAATTTGCCGCTCCCTTGCCGTCTGCGGTTTCCCGGAGAGGAGAGGCTTTTCCCTCCCGGGGAAATCCCCCCGCAAAGACTCCCGGTATGGAAGTCTGTCGGGTAAGGGGATCCACGCTCTCCGGAGAAATGGAATGGCGGAGCGCAGGGTCATCCACTCCCAGGTAGACGAACTCCCCCTCCCGGGGATGTTTGAAGGACAGGTTCGCCCGGAGCACCGGAACGACTCCCATATGCTGCAGAAGGGCCCAGCTCTCTTCCAGCACGGATTTCGGAAGCAGTTCTTCCGAAAGAGCGTGCAGCCGCCCTCCCGGAATGGGGCCGGTGAACTCCAGCAGCACTCGGTATCCCTTTCGGGAAAGCTCCCAGGCACAGGCGAGGGAAGAAAGTCCTCCGCCGTAGAGAGTGACGCTGCCGTTTTTGGATGGAGGACGCAGAGGAGGAGCCGGCGACGGGGATTCTTCGAGACATGCCCGCTCCAGCCTGCCGATGCCTATGGCCCCTCCTTTTTGCGCCCGGATACAGGCTTCTTCGCAGGGGTGGTCGCAGATGCGCCCCAGAATATCCGGCAGGGGGACGGCCTTGGAGAGAATTTTCCGGGCTCCTCGGTAATCCCCCTTTCCCAGGGCCGCACAGAAGGCCCGAACGTTCACGTTCAGGGGACATGCGGCCTGACAGTAGGCGGGTTCTTCCTGAACGCAGCGCCGCTCCAGATCTTTAAGCCTGCTCTGTTCCATGAATACCTCCAGAAAAACCAGGGTGAAGCTCTCCGGAAAGGAGAGAAGAGAAGAGAAGAGAACGAAGAATCCCCCGCCCCTCGGAAAGGACGGGACGGGGGATCGAAATATTTCCGGTTAGACCCGCTCGCCCTTGAGACCCGCGAGGATCTTCTCCGGCAAAGCCGGGAGACGGTGCACCCGCACGCCGCAGGCGTTATAGATGGCGTTGCCGATGGCCGCATGAGGGCTCGAAAGGGGAAGTTCTCCCACTCCGGCGGCACCGAAGGGGCCGAACTCTCTCGGGTAGTTCTCGAAATAGACGATTTCCATGTCGTCCGGAATGTCCTTGGCGAAGGGGAATCCCGCACCCACCAGGGTGGAATGTTTCTTGAGATCCTCGAAATCTTCGGTGAGGGCCAGGCCGATTCCCTGGGCTATGCCTCCGTAAATCTGGCCGTCCGTGACGAGGCGGTTGTTCACCTTGCCGATATCCGCCATGAGGGTCATCTTATCCACCGTGGTCTTGCCGGTTTCGGTGTTCACGGAGACCTCCGCGAGAAAGACCCCGTACATGTAGACCACGAAGGGGCGTCCCTGTCCCTTTTCGTCGCAGGCGGTGCCGGGAACGGAGAATTTCCCCACGTACTTGAGGGGTTTCCCTGCGGCGGTGGCTTCGACGTAGGTCATGCAGGAACCGTCGGGCTTGCGGAGCTCTTTCATCAGTTCCTCACAGGCCACCCGGATGGCGTTGCCCGTCATGACCTGCTGTCGGGAGCCTCCGGAGGGGCCGGAATTGGGGGTTTTCGACGTGTCCGGCCAGGTGAAACGCAGCCGATCCGGGGAGATTCCCATAGGACGCAGGGCCTCGTGAGCGGTGCCGATGGCTCCCATATCCGCTCCCTGGCCGTGATCCTCCCAGGCGGTGACGATGGTGATGGTGTCGTCCTCGTTCAGTACCGCCCAGGCTTCGGAGCCGTCCGGGCCGTCCAGGCCGCAGCCGTAGGATCCCAGAGCGAGCCCCACGCCCTTCCTGATGGTTTCCGTGGATTCCCTCTTCGCCTTTTCCTTGGCCGCTTCGTATTTGGGCTTCAGGGCCTCCAGCATCTCGGGATAGCTGAAGACCTCGGGCTCCTGCCCGCTGGGATTCGTGGATCCCGGACGGTAGCAGTTTTTGTAGCGGATCTCCCAGGGATCCATGCCGAGTTTTTCCGCCAGTTCGTCCAGAAGAAGTTCCGAGGAGTAGAGAGACTGGGGAGAGCCGTAGGCCCGGAAGGCGGATCCCCAGGCGTGGTTGGTGCATACGGTTCGACCGGTGCCCTTGATGTTGGGAATGTCGTATCCCGCTCCCATGAACTGGGCTCCCCGGAGGGTGAGCAGATCTCCGAACTCCGAGTAGGGGCCGTGATCCACGTTGTAATCCGTCTCCATGGCGAGAAGTTTTCCCTCGCTGTTGGCGGCAAATTTGATGTTCACGAAGAAGGGAGAGCGTTTTCCCGTATAGGTCATGTGCTGGAAGTAGGTATAGCGGAGGAAGCAGGGCTTTCCGGTGGCGAGGGTGGCGGCTCCCACCAGGGCTTCCATGGTGGGGCTGAACTTGTAGCCGAAGGTGCCTCCCATGGGATTGGAGACCAGGGCGATCTTGTCCGCTTCCACTCCCAGCCCCGGAGCGATCATGGCGAGATGGAGATGGGCTCCGATGGTTTTGGAGTGGATTTTCAGCACTCCCTCATCGGTGAGATAGGCAAAGCCCACGTCGGGCTCGATGGTAAGGTGAGGCTGGCGTCCCACGTAGAAATCGTCCTCCACCGTCACCGGGGCACTCTCGAAGATGGGCCCCGTGGGCTCTCCCTTTTCGAGATTCTGGATGTAGTAGATGTTCGGAGTTCCAGGGTGGATCTCCAAAGCATCCTCCTCCATGGCGGCGGGGGCGCTCATATAGGCGGGGAGCACCTCAAGATCCACCTTTACCTTTTCCGCGGCGGCACAGGCGTTGTCGTAGGTGTCCGCACAGACCATGGCGATGGCATCTCCGAACTGGAAAACCTTTTCGTCGCAGAGAATGGGCCGGTCCCAGCCGTCTCCCTTGTTGGAGGGGAAGGTAATGAGGCCGGTGATGCGGTTTTTGCCCTTGATATCCTTGTGGGTGACGATCTTGTAGACTCCGGGCATCTTTTCCGCCTCGGAAATGTCGATATTCCGGATGTTGGCATGGCTTACCGTGGCCTGTACCAGGGCTATCTGGAGGGAGCCCTCGGGGAGTTTCAGCCCGAGATCCGCGCCGTAATCCAGGGTTCCCGTCACCTTGGCCACCGAGGTGGGCCGGGGATAGTTGCCTCCCCAGATCCGGCCGTCTCCGGGCATCTTGAACTCCAGCTCCTCCTCGGGAATTTCTCCCCGCAAAACCCTGGCGGCCTCCATCACCGCATCCACGATGGGAATATAGCCGGTGCAGCGGCAGGCGTTGCGGTTTTTGTGGAACCATTCCCGCACCTCTTCCCGGGTGGGATTCGGGTTTTTATCGAGAAGAACCTTGGCGGAGACGATGAATCCCGGTGTGCAGAAGCCGCATTGGGCGGCACCGTACTTGATCCATGCCTTCTGGAGAGGATGCAGCTTCTCCGGAGTGCCGATACCCTCGATGGTGGTGACCCGATCTCCCTCCTTGAGCCGGCTCGCCTTGAACACGCAGGAACGTATCACTTCTCCGTTGAGTATCACGCTGCAGGCCCCGCACTGCCCCGTATCGCATCCCACCTTGGTTCCCGTGAGGCCCAGCTGTTCCCGCAGTATTTTTGCCAGGGAATCCTCGCTGTCGATGACGATGTTACGCTCCACGCCGTTTACGAAAAAACTTTTTTGAATCACCCTTCTCCAACCCCTTTCTTTTTTTCAATCACTTCATCCATATGACACTCTACAGCGTCCTCTCCGTGAAAATATTCGCATCATGATTCTCAAGGTTTTTTGAGCCCCTGAAGGTTTTCCGCTATCAAAATTCAGGAAAAACAGGGTTTTTATGTTTCCGCCCCTGGAAAAAAGGTTTTTTAGCTTTTCGTATAAACGTAAAAGGGGGCGTTCGCCTGGCAAGGACGAGCGCCCCCTTTTACGGGAACGTGGTTTTTTCGATCCTCCTTGCCAAACGCGGGAGGCATGTCCGTTTCCAGACATACCCTAACGGCCGCATTCCATAAGGCTCACGCCCCCCAGGAAACACGGCTCGGAGGTGGCTGTCTTGTTATCGATGATGAAATCGCAAAATTCTTTGCCTTGACACGAAGCTGTCGAGCATTTTGAAGGCAAAGATTTTTAAGAAAATTAAAGAGATAACTGAAATCTACTCATTTAGTATACGGTTATTTCCTTGATAATGTCAAGCTTTTCCGTCTTTTTAGCACCTAAAATGAAACATTGTATCTAAAAATACCATGTATTTGTACACCAAGGTTGTGTCGGCAAGAGCCCCGGATTTTCTGGAAAAACCCAAATTTCCCTGAAGATGGAGAAAACATTTCTTCCGGCCTTTATGAAAGGGGTTGCGCTTTTCTTCAATTTATCATGGTAAAAAGGAAAATATTTCGAATTCCAGCTCTTTTCCTGTTATGATGAGATAGAAGAAATGGAAGAGAAGATCTATGCCTTCTGAGGCTTTCCTGGGGAAAAAATTCTTCCGGGGTAGTTTTTGTAATACTTGAGCGTCTTTCGGAAAAAATTTTCAAGAATTTTTTGAAAGACTCTGGAGGCTTTTCCGAGGTGTCTTCCAAAATTTCTTTGCCCCATTCGTAAGAAAGCGCCTCATTCCTAGAAAGAATTTTTAAGACTCCCGCTCCGGGGAGGGAAAATAACCATGTTTTTTTTCAGAGATTTTTTTCAGATAGAGAGAAAACGCGATCTTTTTCTCCGCCCCGTCATGCGCCAGCTTTTCCTTCCCCTGGCACTCATGTCGGTTTTCTTGTTTGCCCTCGTTTCTCTCCTTTTCTGGCAGCAGTACCGAAATCACCTGGACCAGAGACTTTGGGATCTGCAATCCTCCCTGATGGAAGAGCTTCAGGTGGATCTGGAAAATCAGGCCTTTGGCCTGAAGGTGGCTCTTCTCGTTCTTGCGGAGGATCCCCGGCTTGGTCGTGCCTTGGAGGAAGCTTCTCCGGAACGTTTTGCCGAATGGATCCCCCTGGTTGAAAAGATACGTGCGAACTATGGAATCGGCCATCTTCTCTTTCTTGGTCCTCGGGGAACATCCCTTTTCCGGGCCCCCGGATCCGTGCTCTGGGGGGATCGGGTGCGTCATCCGGTGATGCTCGAGGCGGAGCGGTCCCGCCAGACCGCCTGGGGAATGGACCTGACTCCGGGGGGTGTCTTCGCTCTTCTGGCGGTGCAGCCTGTTTTCTCCGGGGATCGCCTGGTGGGGTACGTGGAGATGGGAAAGCTTATGGAGGACATCCTGGAAAAGCGCCACGAGCAACGGGGGGTTCTCATGGCCGTAACCATTGAGAAGAGGCACCTTTTTCGATCTCTCTGGGAGAACGTCATGCGAAGTCTCGATCGGGAGGCCCGGTGGGATCGCCTTTCCCAGAGCGTGGTTACGTACACCTCCCGAAAAGATTTGCCGGATTCCTTTTTTGCTCTCTTGAACTCTCATTCCCTCAATTTCCCGGAGGGGGAAGAGCAGAGTTTTTCCTTTCAGGGAAACCCCTGGAGACTCATGGTCTCGCCCATGGAGGATGCTTCGGGAGAAAAGGTGGGATCCCTCGTGGCTCTGTGGAATACCTCCCGGGAACGGGAGGGATTCCTCAAGAATCTCCTTCTGGGGGGAGCGGCCGGAGGCATTCTGCTTCTCCTCATCATGGGGGGGATCATTTTTTTTCTGGGCCGTACGGATGCGAAGATTCTGAGCCAGCAGAAAGCCCTGGAGGAGAGCGAGGAACGATTTCGCCTCCTGGCGGACGATCTGCCCGCCCTGGTCTGTGAATTTGCTCACGACAGCAGGCTTCTTTTTGTAAACAAGGCCTATGGCGAATGTTTTGACATGACCTCCGAAGAACTTTTGGAGCGCCATTTTCTCGATTTCGTTCCCCCCGAAGAACGAGCGGCGGTAGAGAAAGGATACCGTTCCTTTACCCGAAAGGAGCCTTTGGTTATCAACGTGCACCGGGTAATGAGCAAGAACGGCATCCGATGGCAGGAGTGGCGGGATCGCCCTCTTTTTAACGAACATGGCCGCCTGGTGGGATATCGGGCCATCGGGGTGGATATCACGGAGCGCAAGGAGATGCAGGAAGCGCTGCAAAAAACGAACCGCTCTCTTCAAGAGGCCATTCTTCAAGCCCAGAGGGCGAACATGGCGAAAAGCGAGTTTTTGGCCAACATGAGCCACGAAATCCGAACTCCTCTTCACGCTGTACTCGGCATGGCAGAACTCCTTGCGGAGACGGAGCTTCAAGAGGAACAGCGCCATTATCTTCACATGCTCATGACCAGCAGCGAGACCCTGCTTTCCCTTATCGAGGATATGCTGGACTTCGCCAAGATTGAGGCGGGAAAGGTGGAACTCAGAATTCAGGACTTTCACCTTTCCGAGCTTCTGGAAGCTCTTGTGGCCCCTCTGGCGGTGCAGGCCCGGGAAAAGAATGTGGCACTGACCTGCCGGATCGAGGAGAATGTGCCGACGTTACTCCGGGGAGATCCCGGCCGGCTACGGCAGATACTTACGAACCTTCTCGGCAATGCCGTCAAATTTACTCCCCGGGGAGAGGTGGTTCTTCAGGTTTCCCGGGAACCTTCGGCAAACTCCGGAGAACCCTCCCAGGCCATTCGTTTTTCCGTGCGCGATACGGGGATAGGCATTCCTAAAGAAAAGATACCTTTTCTTTTCAAGCGTTTCAGTCAACTGGACTCTTCCGCCACCCGGCAGTATCGGGGAACCGGCCTGGGATTGGCCATATCGAAACGTCTGGTGGAGCTTATGCGGGGAACCCTCGGAGTGAGGAGCCGGGAGGGGGAGGGGTCGGAGTTCTGGTTTACGGTGCCCCTGGAAACGCCCCGGAGCGGCGTGTCGGCCGAGACGGACCGGTGAGAGTGAAAAAGAGAGAGCGAGAGTTTTTGTGTACGAGAAGAGAGGGCCTTTTTCATGAAAGACAAGGACTTTTATCGACATCTTATACAACGAATGCCCCTGGCATACGCATACCAGAAAGTTCTCCTGAATTCTCGGGGAGAACCCTGGGATTGCGAGTGTATCGAAGCCAATCAAGCCTTTGGTGATCTCACGGGATGGCATCTCCGAGAACTTCCCGGAAAAAGGGCCGCCGAGCTTCTGGGAAAGGAAAAAGACGATTCCTCCTGGATAGAGGCTCACGTAAAGACGGCTCTTCAGGAAGGATCTTCGAATGCGGAATACTTCTCTTTTCCTTTGGGGATATGGTTTCGAATGCACTCCTATTCCCCCGAGCCGGGATACCTGGTGAGCCTTTTTTACGACATTTCCCGGGAAAAGAGAGAAACCCGGGAAAAAGAGGCCCTTCTCCTTCTCATGCATGACATGATTTTCGAGTTTGACGAGAACCGTATCTTTACAAAAATCATCTCCGGAAAAAATGTGGAGCTCTTTCTTCCTCCCGGAGAAGCTTTGGGAAAATCTCTTTTTCAGCTTTTCCCCTCCTTGAGCGAGCCTCTGGCAAGAGCCTTCGAAGAGGCTCGGAAAACCGGAAGGGCCACCATGGAGTATATGTCTCCCCTGGCGGAGGACCGTCGATGGTTCGAGGCGGAAATCCATTATCTGGAAGAAAAACCTTCCCATCGCTTTGTGGCGTCCGTGCGGAACGTCACCGCAAAAAAACGACAGGAAACGGCCTTGGCGGCGAGTGAGGAGAAATGGAAGAGCTACGTAGAAAACGCTCCCTACGGCGTTTTCGTGGTGGACCATACGGGACGATATCTGGAGGTGAACCCCGAAGCCTCCCGCATTACCGGCTATACCCGGGAGGAACTGTGCTCCATGAGTATCGTAAATCTTCTTCCGCCGGAAGAACGATCCTTCGGAGCCCGGCATTTCGAAAAAGTTCTTCGGGAGGGATCCGCCTACGGGGAGGGGCAGTTTTATTCCAAATCGGGAGAGTGCCACTGGTGGTCCATCTACGCGAGAAAGCTTTCGGAGAATCGGGCCATCGGGTTTTGCCGGGATATTACGGAAAATCGGGAAGCCCAGGAAGCTCTCAACAGAGAGCGGGCCTTTCTCCGCCAGGTTATCGACATCATTCCGGGTTTCGTTTTCGTCAAAAACAGCGAGGGGTACCATACCCTGGCAAACAAAACCTTGTGCGAAGCCTACGGTAAGCCCGTGGAACAGATCGAAGGGCATCGGGATGAAGAGCACGCTCCCACTTCCGAAGAGATCCGGCGGTTTCTCCGGGATGATCGATGGGTTTTGGAGCACAAAAAACCCCTGAGAGTTCCCGAAGAGCGGATTACCTACGGAGACGGGTCCATTCACTGGCATGAAACCATCAAGGTTCCCATGGTGGAGGAAGACGGATCCTGTACCCGCATCCTGGGAGTGGGGCTGGACATCACGGATCGCAAGGAATTGCGCGAGCGCCTCAGGAGAGGTCGGGAGCGTCTGGAGCTTGCCCTGAACGCCGCCAATGCGGGGCTGTGGGATTGGGACGTTTCCACCGGAGAGGTTTATTTCGACTCCCGATACTACACCATGGCGGGGTATGAGGCGAACATCTTTCCCCAGGCTTTCGAAGAGTGGGAGAAGCGGGTGCATCCCGAGGACCGGAAAGATTGCGCCCGGATTCTGGAACGAACCTTCCGGTCCCGGGAGAGTCGGGGTTTCGACATGGAATTTCGTTTTCTTCGGGGAGACGGAGAGTGGATGTGGATCCGGGGATATGGCCGGGTGGTGGAACGGGATGCCCGGGGAGAAGTTTGCCGCTTGGTGGGGCTCCATACGGACGTGAGTGAACGACGAAATATGGAAGATCTGCTCCACATGGAAAAAACCCGGTTTCAAACCACCCTTCTTTCCATAGGAGATGGAGTTCTCGCCACGGACGGAGAGGGAAAGATAATCCTCATGAACCGGATGGCGGAACAGCTTACGGGATATTCCGAAAGGGAGGCTCTCGGGAAACCTCTTGAGGATATTTTTCGGGTGCTCCAGGAAGAAACCCGGAAACCTTGCCGAGATCTGGCTTCCCGGGTACTTGCCTCGGGGGAGGTGGTGCGCCTGGGAAATGCCATGGTGTTGGTGGCCAGAAACGGAAGGGAAACCTGCATCGAGGATAGCGCCGCTCCCATTCGGGATGCCCGGGGAGATATCACCGGAGTGGTGGTGGTTTGCAGCGACGTGACCGAACGTAAGGAACGCCAGAAGGAGATCGAGTATCTGAGCTCCCACGATCATCTTACGGGGCTCTTCAACCGGAGATATCTGGAGAAGAAAATGGAGGAGCTGGACACGGAAGGCAATCTTCCTCTCGGTATGGTGGTGGTGGATGTAAACGGTCTCAAACTTACCAACGATGCCTTTGGCCACAAGATGGGAGATCGGCTTTTGCAGATCACCGGGAATATTCTTGGCAGAGCCGTGCATCCCCGCGAAATCGTGGGCCGCATGGGGGGAGATGAATTTCTTCTGCTTCTTCCCCGGGGAGGCTCGGAGAGAGCCGAGGAAATTCTGGAAGCCCTTCGGGAGGAAGTTTCCAAGGTAATTCTCGATTCGGTGATTCTCTCTCTGGCCATGGGATATGCGGTAAAGACGAAAGAGAATCAGAACCTTGAAGAGCTCCATGTGCAGGCGGAAAATGCCATGTACAAGGATAAATTAAAATATGGCAAGATCATGCGAAGCCAGACGGTGGAGCGGGTTCTCAGCCATATCAACGTCCGCTACGATAGAGAGCAGATCCACACGGAACGGGTGGCGGAATACTGCGAGGCTCTGGCCCGGGCTCTGAAATGGGAAGAGCACGAGGTGGAGATGGTGAAGACCGCGGCGGTGCTTCACGACATCGGCAAGATTATGGTGCCCCTGGAGCTTCTGAACAAAGAGGAGCCTCTTTCGAAGGAAGAGTTCGACATCATACGGCGGCACCCCGAAACGGGATATGAAATTCTGAAGTCCGTGGAGGAATATGCGGCGCTGGCGGAATATGTGCTCTATCATCACGAACGGTGGGATGGAGGAGGGTATCCAGAAGGACTTGCGGGGGAGGACATCCCCCTGGTTTCGAGAATCATATCCGTGGCGGATGCCTACGAGGCCATGACCGCCCAGAGGCCCTACCAGAGGACGAAGACCCGAAAGGAGGCCATGGATGAGCTGGAACGGTGCGGAGGAACCCAGTTCGATCCCCGGCTGGTACAGGTTTTTCTGGAGAAGGTTCTTTTCAAGCAAAGCTCTCTCTAGAAGAGGCTGGGGAGAATCCGCCGCATAAACCGCCTGCGGCAGAGCATGCAAAAAGCCCGGAAACCCCAAGAGAGCGAAACTCTCGGGCTTCCGGGCTTCCGTTATCGGGAATATCAGGCCTTTTCCGTCAGGTATTTCCAGGCCATTCCCGCGAGAAGAGCGCTTCCCAGGGGGAGCACGTCCTCGTCCACGTCGAATTCGGGATGATGCTGCGGGGCGGTGATGCCCTTCTCCTCGTTACGGATTCCCAGAAACAGAAAGGCTCCGGGAATTTGCTGCAGATAGAGGCTCATATCCTCGGCTCCCATGGTGGGAGGAATAAGGCGTACCTTCTCGGGAGATCCCGTAAGCACCAAAGCCACCTCCCGGGCCAGCTCGGTGATTTTTTCGTCGTTCATGGTGGGAGGAAGTACCTCCTTGTAATGAAACTCCGCCTTACACCGGGTGGCCTCGCCGAGGCCCCGGAATATCCGTTCCATCTGAAGGGGGATGGCTTCCCGTACGGCGGGATTGAAGGTGCGTACCGTGCCCTGCATGAAAGCCTTGTCGGGAATGATGTTGAAGGTGGTGCCTCCTTCGATTCTTCCCACCGTGAGCACCGCCGTATCCAGAGGATTCGTTTCCCGGCTTATCACGGTCTGGAGCAGCCCCACCATCTGGGATGCCGCCACCACCGGGTCCACCGCCTCGTGGGGCATGGCTCCGTGTCCTCCCTTGCCGTAAACGGTGCACTCCCATTCGTCCGCCGAAGCCATGAGTGCTCCTGGATTATATCCCACCACTCCCGAAGGAACCGAAGCCCATACGTGGAGTCCTCCTATGGCATCCACTCCCTGGAGCACCCCGTCGGCGATGAGGGAGCGGGCGCCGCTCTGATGCGGGGATTCCTCCGAGGGCTGGAAGATGAAACGCACTCTGCCGGGGAGCTCCTCCGCCACCTCCTTGAGTATGTCCGCCGCTCCCAGGAGCATGGCGGTATGGGCGTCGTGACCGCAGGCGTGCATGGCCTCGGGGTTTTGGGATGCGTAGGGAGCTTCGGATTTTTCTTTCATGGGCAGAGCATCCATATCCGCCCGGAGGGCGAAGCAGGGGCCGGATTTATGGGAGTTCAGCTCCGCCACCACCCCGGTTTGCTTTCCTCCCGTGCCGATGCGCAGGTTCTCGTAACCCAGGGAGGCAAGCTCCCGGGCTACCCGTTTAGTGGTTTCGAACTCCAGAAAGGAAAGCTCCGGATGAGCGTGGAAATGGCGCCGCAGCAGAGTGATTTTTTCCTGTCGCTCCCGGGCGAGAGTGTTCAGCAGGTTCAGCATGGGAAATTCCTCCTCGAGAAGAAAATGCGTGTTCCGCCATGATACAACAGAACGTGCTTTTCTGGCTATGACGCCGGGCCTCTTTTGGGAGAATCGCTTTCGTGAAAAGGCATGCCACCTCTTTTCTTACGTTCCGAATCGCTGTAAACTTAAAGTTCCTGCATGAAAATTTCAGGATAGCATCGTACAAGAGGGGAGGATACGGTTTTTTCCGCAGGCGTGCGTGATGTCGTTTCCGAAACATCTTCAAGGAGAGAGGCCCCTCTCCGAAAAAAGGATTTGAAAGAGGAGGATTGGTGTAATGCACACAAAGAGATTTTTTGCCTGTCTGGTATTGTTTGTTCTTTTCTGCGGATGCGCAGAGGCCCGGGAAAAATGGCCCCTTATGGCACCCTCTCGGGACGGTACGCCCATATCGTATGAAGTGCGGGGAGAGAGTGCCGAGGGGGAGCCGACGCTGGTTTTCGTGCACGGATGGAGTTGCGATAGCCGGTATTGGAGGGAGCAGATTCCCTATTTCTCCGAAAAATACCGGGTGGTGCTGGTGGATCTGGCGGGGCACGGTCACTCCGGTTTCGGACGTTCGGACTATACCATGCAATCCTTCGGCGAGGATGTCCGGGCTGTGGTGGATGCGGTGGGGGCGGAGAAGACGGTTCTCATCGGCCATTCCATGGGTGGGGTGGTCATCGCCGAAGCCGCCCGGCTCATGCCGGACAAGGTATTGGGTCTCATCGGGGTGGATACCCTGGAGGATGTGGAGTATCCGCTTTCTTCGGAGGGAAAGGAGCAGATGATCGCTCCCTTCCGGGAGGATTTCCCCGCAGCCTGCCGGGAATTCGTAAAGGCCATGCTCTATCCCGAGACGGATGCGGTTCTTCAGCGCTGGATTCTCGACGACATGGCGGCGGCACCTCCCGAAGTGGCCATGAGCGCCATGGAAAACATGCTGAACCTCTACGTTACGGGGGAGCTGGCCACCATGTTCGAAGAAATTCCTCTTCCCGTAATCTTGGTGAACGGGGATCTCTGGCCCGCCAATTCCGAAGCCAATCGGCGGCACATGTACTCCTTCGATGTCCTGGTGCTGGAAAAAGGGGATCACTTTCTCATGATGCACCGGGGAGAGGAGTTCAACCGGGCTTTGGAAGAGGCCATCCGCAGATTTTCCGAAAAATAAGAGCCAAACTGCGGCATGCAAGGGAGCCCGTGCATGGACTTTAACCGACTGATTCCCGAACTGAGCGTATCGGATTATAAAAAAAGCCTCGATTTCTACGTCAACCTTCTGGGATTTTCCGTGGTATATGTCCGGGAGAAGGAGCGTTTTGCCCTGATATCCCTCCAGGGGGCTCAGCTTATGCTGGAGGAGCGTAACTACCATTGGGAAACGGGAGAACTGGAGCACCCCTACGGACGGGGGATGAATCTTCAAATTGAGGTAGACCAGGTAGATCCCCTCGTAGAAAAGCTTCGTCGCAAAGGATATCCCCTCTTCCGCGACGTTCGGGAAAACTGGTACGCCGTGAAGGATGTCCTCTGGGGCAGCCGGGAATTTCTCGTACAGGATCCGGATGGCTACCTTCTCCGATTTGCGGAGGATGTAGGCGTAAAAACTTCCTCCGAGATGCCCTGAAGCGTGGTTATCCGGGGGGCAAAATTGCTTCAGACCGTTTTTGGAAAGAGCAAGGAAAGCCCTCCGGCTTCCTGTTAAAAGGGGCGGTGCTCTTCAAGCCCGGGGCATCTAGGCCTCCAAAGGCATGGCTTACATGGTGCAGCGAATCGATGGGCTCGTATGGAAGAGATCCTTTTTTACGCTCCTCCTTGGATGGAGGAGGAGCTTTGCGGGGAGGAACTTATGATGAACTACACGGATCTCAATGCAAAAACTATTGATGGATGGGTCGAAAAGGGGTGGATATGGGGAACACCCATATCCCATGAGGAGTTTATGAGGGCGAAAAACGGGGATTGGAGCGTCGTCCTGACTCCCACCAGGCCCGTTCCGAAGGAGTGGTTTCCTCCTTTCGAGGGCTGTAGGATTCTTGGGCTCGCCTCCGGAGGAGGGCAGCAGATGCCCATCTTCACAGCCCTGGGGGCGGATTGTACCGTTCTGGATTATTCCAAAAAACAGCTCGAAAGCGAAATGATGGTGGCGGAGCGCGAGAACTATGCCATCAGAACGATACGGGCGGATATGACGCAACCTCTGCCCTTCGATAACGAATCCTTCGACCTTATCTTTCATCCCGTCTCGAACTGCTATATCGAAAAGGTACTTCCTCTGTGGCGTGAATGTTACCGAGTCCTGAAAAAAGGGGGGCTCTTTATGGCGGGTCTGGATAACGGCATAAACTTCGCCTTCGACGAGGAGGAAACCGGGCTTACCAACCCGCTCCCCTTCAATCCCCTGAAAAATCCCGAGCTGCAAAAAATGCTGGATGAGACGGATGACGGCGTTCAGTTTTCCCACACCCTGGACGAACAGATTCGGGGGCAGATACAGGCGGGTTTTTCCATAAAGGATCTCTTCGAGGATTACAACCAAAGCGGCCCGCTTCGGGAGTATGGGGTTCCCACCTTTTGGGCCACCCTCGCGATGAAGGAATGAAGCGTTTTTTGTTTCTGCAAAGTGGGGTATGTCCCCTCTTGAGGGAGTATATTTAGGAAGAAACCGGGACGGTTCGGCACAAACTACATCGTACAGAAAAATACCTATCAGCCCCTGGACGAAGAAACCCCGGGAACGGAGTGAAGACGCAAAGTACGACTTCGACGAGAAGATAAGGGCTTTCTGCAAGGAGAAATAGGTGCCCGACTTCTCTCTGGAGATGACCCGTTCCGTAAAGGAGTATCTGAAAAACTTCGAGGATTGAGTCTTTGGTAATTCTTTCAAGTGGATACTTTACTGATACCGAGGGGAATATACTACGGCGAATTTGCTTTGTGCGGGAAAAGTTCCCCTGAAGAAACAGAAAGGGGTTAGTATGGGCAAATTATTTGAAAGTTCTATGAAATCAGCGGAATGCGAAAATGTAATTGCAGGAAAGAATGAAATTGTTGAAAGGCCTAGGATTTGTTGTCTTGATTTAAGTGATGAAACTCTCGCAGCCCTGAAAAACATAGGTTTAAATATTTATGCAGGTTCTCTTGGTGCAAAAATAAAAATGCCTAATGTAAATATAAGTGATAAACATTATGTTTTGTTGAATTGTGACTTTCCACCCAATATTCATGAGTATGATATTGTTATCATGGATTTGGAAGACTCAAAAGAAATCGGCTATGACGGAAATGAATCTTTTACGCGGATTACGCGGAATGTCACGGGAAAAGTAGCGCGTTCATTAGTAAGTAGCTTCCCCGAAACTTTATTTGATCCGAAACCCTTTTCCTGTAACTTATTAAAAAATGAATTGCATAAAATAAAGAGCGGTAAATTTTTGGTTATAGCGTTTTCTTCGGCGAAATATGAAGTGGATTATGAAATTGCCGAATTTAGTGAGATGTCTATAGATAGGAAGGGGTCAATTCGGTATAGTATATACTCTTTTTGGGATGACGTTCCGTTATCGGGTGCTGAGTGTGGAAGGGAAGTCATAGTAGCCCCAATGCGAAGAGACTTATCCGATTTATTCAGAAAGTATATGAAAAATATTTATTACAATCAAACATTTTTCCATCCAACAATTTGGGATGGGGAAAACAACGTTCTCCACAGTGAATATTTTCCTTTGTTAAAAAATATTCACGGTAACATCGTTTCATATGCAAAAAGAACTGAAAAGGAAAACCTTATTATTTTCCCTCAAGTAAAAGATAAAGCTGGGTTCTTAACGGATTTTCTTGGACATGTAGCCCCTAATCTTTATCCGGAACTTTTCCCGTTTTCTACAGAATTTTGTTGGAAAGATCAAGAAGATTACTGGCTACCAAACCATTCCAAGTTGCTAAAAGAAAAAAGTGCGGTTGAAGAAGAATTTGGTAGGAGAAAAAAAGAAGTTGAGGATAAGATTTCGAGTAACTTAGCGCAATACTCTTTTTTGCATGAATTAATATCTGAGTCAGGGGACAAGCTGGTATCAGCTCTTGTTCATTATTTTGAATGGCTTGAATTCGAAAAAGTAGTTAATTGCGATAAAGTAAGTGAAGGTGAAAAAGATCTAGAGGAAGATATTCAGATTGAATTTGATAAAGGGTTATTAGTCGTTGAAGTGAAAGGTGTTGGTGGAACTTCAACTGATTCAGATTGCAGTCAAATTTCAAAAATAAAATATAGACGCTGTAAAGAAAGAGACAAATTTGACGTATTTGCTTTGTATATAGTAAATCATCAAAGATATCTTCCTCCCTTGAAAAGGCAAAATCCACCGTTCTCAGAAAATCAAATACAAGATGCAAAAAATGATGAAAGAGGATTGTTGGCAACTTGGCAATTATTTAATTTATATTTTGATATTGAAAACGGAATATTTTCTAAGAAAGATGCTCGGGAGATGTTGTTGCAATATGGATTGATTGATTTTATCCCTGACAAATTAGAGTTTGTCTATAATCCAAAAGAAATATTAAAAGATGGAAAAGTTTGTATTGTGGAAACGAAAGAAATTGAGTTGTCAATCAATGAAGAGATATTTATAGAAAAAAATGGCAAATATAAAAAGGCGACTATCCTTGATATTCAAGATCACGGCAAATCAGTTCCGCAAACAAAAGGTGGTGATTATGGTTTGTTGTTGGACGTTCAGCTAGAAAGGAACTCATCCATTTGGAAAAAGAGGTCGGATGTTTAATCTCGTAAAGAGAAATGAGTTCAAAAAATAAAGATATTATAATCTGTTGCGTTGTATGAGTTCGACAACCGGAATTGTGCGTCGCAGTTCTTACTGTTGGAGTTTTACTACAAAGTGTAGAAACGTGGTTTAGCTAACGTGTTTTTCTAGAAGAGGAGCGGAGGATTCTCCTATATCGAGAATCCTCCGCTCCTTTTCTAGAGAAGGGTAATTGAATATTTCCCGTAATTTCCGGATGCAATCGAAACTACTCCCTGATAAGCAGCACCTTTTCCCCCTTGGAGTGCCGGATAATCATCCAGCAGATAGTGAAGGCCATGGCTACCATGAGGAAAAGGATGGGGAATCCCGCCACCGTGGCGATTTGTTTGGTGGCGTCGATGCCGCTGATTTCACCGCCCCCGCTGCCGCTGATGAGGTTGATGATGGCCACCGAGGACATGACGATGCCCCAGAAGATTTTCATGGTTGCCGGGGGCTCCTTGTCCTCCTGGTGTGCTGCGGTGGTGGAGAGGGAGGCCACCGTGGAGGTCATGGAGTCCGCCATGGTGACGATGGAGATGAATACAGTGCCCATGAAGATCCAGCTTATGATTTTAGCAAGGGGATAGAATTTGAGGAATTCGAAGACCGACCGTTCCAGAGCCAGCTTGCCTCCTTCGTGAATGGCTTCCCAGAGTCCCTGGCCGGTAAGTTCCAGGTTGATGGCGGCGCCTCCGAAGACGGAGAACCAGAGAAAGCCGAAGAAGGCGGGCATGAGAAGGTTCATGAACATGAACTGCCGGATGGTGCGCCCCTTCACGAGCCGGGCGAGGAACATGCCGATGAGGGGAGCGTAGGCGAGCCAGATGGCCCAGTAGTAGATGGGCCACCATCGGGGCCAGGCGGAGCCGTCCACGGGGCTCAGATAGTGGGTGCGCACGAAGAAGTCGTCGATGAAGTGTCCCGCCGCCTGAGTTCCCAGGGAGAGAATGAACCGGGTGGGGCCGAAGGCGAAGACGAATACCAGCAGGGCCAGGAAGATTTTCGCGTTCTTGTCCGAGAGCCAGCGGATTCCCCGGTTGAGTCCGGTGTAGCTGGAGATGATGTACACCGCCACGATGGAACCCACCACGGCGATCCACATGGTTTTTCCGGCGGGAATTCCCGTCATAATCTGGATGCCGCTGGAAATCTGCATGGTTCCCACTCCCAGCACCGCCGCCACGCCTCCCGCGATGGCGAGAAGACAGAGGCCGTCCACTATGGCACCGATGAATCCCTCTGTATGTTTTCCCGCGATGGGATAGAGGGTGGAGCTTACTCGGTAGGGAAGGTTCATGTTATAGGCGGCGTAGGCGATGCCCAGACCGCAGATGGCGTACATGGCATAGGGAATGAACGTCCAGTGGATATAGGTGGTTACCATGGAGAACATGGCGGCCTCTTCGGTTTTGGGTGTGATTCCCAGAGTTTCGAAAACCCCCGAATCCATGAGATGGTAGAGGGGTTCCGCAATGCCCCAGAAGACCACCCCCGTGGCGATGCCCGCGCAGAGGGAGATGGCGAACCAGTTCCACACGCTCATTTCAGGTTTGGCATCCTTGCCTCCGAAACGGATATCTCCATATTTGGAAAAACAGAAGAAAAGACAGATGAAGAGAAAGAGATTCCCCGAAATCTGGAAGAGCCAACCGAAGTCGAGAAAGGCAAAGTTGACGATGGCGTTTTCCACATCATAGAACATTTTCGGTGCCACCAGGCCCAGAAGAATGATTCCTACGAAGACCAGGGACATGGGGATGAATATTTCCTTTCGTATTGCCGCCTTTCCGTTATTATTGTCCCGAATTTCCTGCATAGTGTTCCCTCCTTGTGTTGTAGATCCGTTTTCTTTTTTGGTGCGCGGTATCCCAATTTTTCAGAATCTTCCCTGATTCAAGAGAGTAGGGGGAGGAGGTCAAAAAAACGTCAAAAATGCGTCAAAAAAGCAGGGTAAAGAGATGGTCAGGCAAGGATTTGTTTTACCCTTTCCAGCAGATTCCCCCGGCTGAGGAGCTCATGAGCCTTTGCCACGTCCGGGGAAAGATTGCGATCCCTGTCAAGAAAAGGGATTTCCTGCCGCAGGAGCGAGAGGGCCTCCCGGGTTCCCTTGCCGAGTTTCGGAGGTTTCCGAAGATCCATGGCCTGAGCGGCGTGGATCATCTCCATGCCGAGGATGTAGTAAAGGTTATCCAGCATCTTTGCGGTTTTCAGCATGATGTAGGGAGTGTTGTTTCCCCGGTCCTCCATATCCTCCGAAAGGGAGGCGTAATCCGGAGAAACGGGGTTTGCCAAATGTCGGTTTTCCGCATCCAGAGAGCAAAAAACCTTTTGAATGGTGCCGAAGGCGTGTACCCGGCCGTCTCCGGGAGTAAGAAACCGGGAAAGCCCGGTGAAACGGGGGGAGCCCAGTCTTAAAGTGCGGGATGCGGAGGTTTTGGAGAGATGACTCAGGCCGATGCCCAGCATTTCGAAGGCCAGAACCCAGTTGAGGGGTTCGAAGTTGCCGCAGGGGATGATGCGCTCTTCCTCGAAGAGAATACAGGGGTTGTCGTCCGAGCTGTTGCAGTGGATTTCCAGAAGTTTTCCGGCGTAATCCAGGGCATCCCGAAGCGCTCCGTGTACCTGGGGGCTGCATCGGATGCTCAGGGGATCCTGCAGGGCCTGGGCCTCCCGGGAACTCCAGAGATAACTTCCCTCCAGAAGCTTGCGGACAAACTCCATGCTCTTTCTCTGGCCCTGGTAGGGCCTGTATTCGTAGGGAGCGGGTTCCAGAGGGGAGATGTTTCCCTGAAATCCTTCCAGGGTCATGGAGTAGGCGAGATCCGCCGTGTCCAGAAGTTTTTCGAGATCCTGGGCAAGCAGAGCTCCCAGGCCGGCTCCCACCGCATTGGTGCTCACCAGGGAAAGCCCGTCCTTGGGGCCCAGTTCCGCCGGAGCAAGCCCTTCTTCCCGCAGGGCTTTTTCCGCAGGAACCCGTTTTCCCCGGTAGTACACCTCCCACTCCCCTATCATGGCGAGCCCGATGAGGGACATGCAGGTTATGTCTCCTTCTCCCACGGAACCCCGGAGGGGGAGCAGGGGATGGATTCCCCGGTTCAGAAACTCCTCGAAGAGCCCCAGGATTTTGGGATGCATGCCGGCTCGTCCCAGGAGAACGTTGTTCAGCCTCACCAGCATCACCGCCCGCACCTCTTCTTCCGTGGCGAAGGGTTCCACGCCGTTGCAGTGAGCCAGAAGCATGTTACGGTTGTATTCCCGGTAATGTTCCGGGGAAATTTCCTGGTCCTTGTTGACTCCCACCCCGGTGTTCATACCGTAGACCTTCTGGGAGCCCGAAGTGGCCACCCGATGAAGGAGTTTCCATGATACCTTTGCTCTTTCCAGAGCTTCCGGTGCAAGGGTGATTTTTCGGCCCTCCCGGGCTACCTCGGCGATGGCTTCGAGAGTAAGGCTTTTTCCGTCCAGTTTCAGTGTTTTCATGGATTATCCCTTCTTTTCCCTTTCTTCCAGCGCCGCCAGCACCCGCTCCGGAGTGAGAGGAAGCTCCGTAAGTTCCGTTCCCAGGGCGGCATTCACCGCATTGACCACCGCCGGAGCGGTGGGAACCGTACAAATTTCTCCGATACTCTTGGCTCCGAAGGGGCCTCCGGGCTCCTCCTCCTCCACGAGAAGCACCCGTACCGGGGGCATGTCCGGGGAGTTGACGAGATGATACCTGCTGAAGGAGTCGTTTTTCGGCATTCCCCGGGAGTTCCAGATGAGCTCCTCCGTAAGAGCCATGCCGATGCCCATTTGTACGCCTCCGAAGATCTGCCCTTCCAGAAGCCGGGGATTGATTGCCCGTCCCACGTCGTGTACCGCGAGAAAATCCGTTACCCGAACCAGGCCGGTGTATGTGTCCACTGCTACTTCCGCAAAGTGTGCTCCGAAGGATGCGGGATTGCCTTTTGGTTTATAGTGTAGATAGTCTCCCACTTCCTCCCGCAGCTTCGTAGCGATGAAGCATACCGCTTCTCCGTAGGAAAAGCTCTTTCCCGAGGGAAGAAAAGCCCTTCCGTTTTCCAGCCGGATTTCCTCGGAAGAAACTGCGAAAACCTCCGCTATCTGTCGAAGAAAACGCTGCCGCACTTTTTCCGCCAGCTCCAGAGCACAGGCACCGCAAACGTAGGTTACCCGGCTGGCTACGCATCCCGCATCGAAGGGGGATAGCTGGGTATCTCCTTCGGAGACGAAAATATTCTCCGGGGGCAGATCCAGCACTTCCGCCACGATCTGAGCCACCGTGGTGAGAGTGCCGTTTCCCAACTCGTGAAGCCCCGCATTTACCAGCACCGATCCGTCTTCACATATGCGCAGGGCCATGGAAAGAAAATCCGGATAGGGGGTGCCGTAGTAGCCGTTGCCGTGGGTGGCGCAGGCGAGCCCCACTCCTTTGCGGTACCGTTCCTCGCCGAAAGAGGCGCTGCGGCGCTCTTTCCAGCGAAAGGCTTCCATGCCCCGCTCCAGACAATCCCGGATTCTCGCATTTCCGAGATCGGGGCCTCCCGCAGGATCTTTGTCGCCGGGATAGACAAGATTTTTCATTCGCAGCTCTCCGGGATCCATTTTCAATTTTCTGGCCAAAAGATCCAGGGAAATTTCCGTTACCGCGTGAATCTGGGGAGATCCATAGCCCCGGCAGGCTCCGCTGGGAGTGGTGTTGGTAAAGGTAGTGTATCCTCCATAGATTTGAGAGGGAATCCGGTAAAGCCTGGAAAGCTTTTTCCCCATGGCCAGAGTTACCCGGTGTCCTCCCGTGGCGTAGGCTCCCGCATCGAAAATTGCCTCCACCTCACGATGGAGCAGCATTCCTTCCCGGTTTGCCAGAGTGCGGACTGTGCCTGTAACGCCTCCCCGTACCCGGGTGCTCCGGATGGTTTCGTTCCGATCCAGCACGAGCCGTACCGGGCGCCCCGAATCAAGGGCCAGGAGAGCGCAGGCCGGTTCCAGTATTACCTCCTGTTTGCCTCCGAAGGTTCCTCCCAGGGGGGCTTTGATAACCCGGATTTTATTCAGGGGACGGCGGAAAATCCGGGAGAGCACGAAGCGGATGCTGAAAATCATCTGGCAGGGGGATTCCACCACCAGCACGTCGCCGTAATCCAGAAAGGCCCGGCAGAGATGGTTTTCCATGGCGGCGTGATGGATTCGGGGAGTTGTAACGGTGTGGATGGTTTCCAGGGTGTCGCCCCGGGAAAGAGGTTCTTTTCCGTAAGCCAGAACTCCTTTCAAAACCTGGGGATGTCCCGGCCGGAAGGAGGGGCTTGCCAGGGCCTTCCCGGGATCCAGCAGGGGTTCCGCCTCTTGGTACTCCACCCGAATGAGATCCCGGGCCTTTCGGGCAATCTCGTCGGATTCCGCCAGCACGGCTCCGATGGCATCCCCCACGAAAAGGGGCGTGTCCGTAAAGATTCGTTCGTCCTGAAGATCCGGTTGATCCGGAAAGGACATGGCGCTGTTGAAAAAAGAGCCCGGATCATCCCGGGGGGTATAGATGCGAAGAACTCCGGGAAGCTTGGCGGCCTCTTCGGTATGCATTTCGAGCACCCTTCCCCTGGGGACGGTACTGCAGAGAAGACGCCCGTGGGCGGTGCTCCCCCGGGGATGGTCCGCTAGATACCGGAGTTTTCCCGTGGCCTTTTCGACAATGTCGTTACGGGGGATATTTTTTCCCACGTACCGAAGGGACGAAGCTTTCATGAGCGAACCTCCTGAAGTCTCTTCCACAGATCTTCTCCGAGCCCCCGAATGGCCCTTCGCTTGTAGGGCATGGAATCTCGGGAAGGGATAGTATGCCGAACCAGTTCTCCGAGAGTTTGGAGAAATTCCGGAAGCTCCGCTTTTTCCGAGGTCAGAAGAGTCTCCGCCCGGCTGCAGCGTACGGGATAGGGAGCCAGAGCTCCCGCAAAAATTCTGGGATTTTGGATTCTTCCGTCCTCGAAAGAGCAGCTCAGGGCGAGATTCAGTTTCGAGATGGTCACTCCTGTACGGCTTCCGAGTTTGGCGAAATCCGAATATCCATGCTCTTTCAGAGGAATCCGGAAGCCCTTGAGGAAGAAAAAGGGATTTCGAAGGAGAGAGCTTTCGGAGCGGTTCAATCCTTCCAGAGGAAAGAGGTATTCCTTTCCGGTTTCGTCCTCTCCGAAAGCTTGGGCTTCCAGGGCCAGAAGGGGAGGAATGCCGTCCGCCGCCGCGGAACCGTTCATGAAATTGCCTCCCAGGGTACCCCGGTTCCGGATCTGGGGGGATCCTATCTGGGCCGCCGCGCGTGCCAGCGACGAGGCGTGCCGTCGTACCAAGGGCGATTTTTCCAACTCGTCGAAGGTGACGGAAGCTCCGATGCAGAGCGCCTTTTCCCGGATTTCCATCTGGCGCAATTCCTCCAGAGAGGAAAGATCCACCAGGTGAAGATTTTCGTTGGGAAAGCGCCGGAGATGCAGTACCAGATCCGTGCCCCCCGCAATAAAACGAAGGTTTTCAGGGCGCTGTTCCAGAATGTTCCGAAGCTCTTTCAGGGAAGAGGGACGATCAGCCCGCATGGTTTCGCAGTCTTTCCGCCGCATCCCGCACCGCCCGAAAAATGGGAAGATATCCCGTACATCGGCATAGATTGCCCTCGAGGCCTCGGCGAATTTCTTCATCCGAAGGGGAGGGAGATTCCAGGAGCAGCGCCTTGGCAGCCATAATCATGCCGGGAGTGCAGAAACCGCATTGTATGGCATCGTTATCCACAAAGGCCTGCTGCAGAATATCCAACTCTCCCTTTTGGGCCAAGCCCTCCAGGGTTACGATGTCACTTTCCCGGGCCTGAAAGGCCAACACCGTACAGGAGGTTACCGCTTTGCCGTTCATCAGTACCGTGCAGGCTCCGCACTCGCCTTCGGAACATCCCTCCTTGACGCTTGTAAGCCCCAGGGTTTCCCGGAGAAGATCCAGAAGACGCATTTCCGGAGAAACTTCCACCACCCGGGGGACATGATTGACGGTGAGCTCTATCTTCATACCCATACCTCCGTACCATGCATGAATTTTTTTTATCCTACCGAGGGAATGTCAAAATTGCGTCAACAAGGCTTTTTGGAAAAGAGAGACAGAGTTTTTTCGCATCTTTCCCGAAGAGAAAAAACGTCGTATCCTGTTATTCTGGAAACATGTTTCCGAGAACGGTTTTTACTTGTGAGGATGCGATAATTTTCCGGGGAGATACGAAGATCCCCCTTTTCTCGGCGTTGCAGGAAGGAGATTCACGTGGTTTTACGGATTCAGCTTTTAGGAGAGCCCCGATTTTATTTTCAGGAAAAGATTCTGGCCTTTCCCTTTCGCAAGGTGGAGGCTTTGGCCTGCTACCTTGTGGTGGAACGCCGGGCCTCTCGGGAAAAGCTGGCGGATCTTTTCTGGGGAGATCGGGAGGAGGAGCGGGCTTCCAGGAATTTGCGCAATGCCCTGTATCAGCTTAGAAAAGAGCTTCCTCCGGGACTTCTCGGAGGAGATCGGCAGCGTATCGTTCTGGGTTCCCTTCGTATGGAAAGGGATTTCGAATCTTTGGAATCCCTGGAAACCCTTCCTCTCCAAGCTTTAGAACCCCTGGGGCGCCCTTTTATGGAGGGTTTTTCCCTGGGAGGATGTTCCGGTTTCGAATCCTGGCTGCGGGAAAAGCGAAGTTTTTTCTTCAGGCTCTACCGGGAAGGGCTTCGACGCCGGGTTTGCGCGGCCACGCGGGAGGAGCTTGGGGAAATTCTTCCCCGGGTGGAGGAACTTCTGGCTCGGGATGATCTGGATGAAGAAATTGCCCGCCTCCTCATGTACAGTCATCAGCACCTGGGTCGTAGAAACCGGATTATCCAGGTATACGATTTCCTTAAGGAGCGTTTGTGGGAAGAGCTGAAAATTCTTCCCTCCAAGGAAACCCGGGAATACTATGCCGCTCTTCTTGCCCGGGATCCTCTTCCTTCTCCTTCGGAAGAGGAATTGTTGCGAAAGGAGGAATTTTCTCCCGGAGGAACTCCTTTTTTTGGTCGTCTCCGGGAGCTTGGGAAACTCGAAACCTTTTGCGAAGGCCGGGCTTCCACTCCCCGGTGCGTGTACATCACGGGCGAGGCGGGGGTAGGAAAAAGCCTTCTGGTGCAGGAATTCCTCCGCACCCTTCCGAAGGATGTCCTGGTACTCTCCTGCGGAAGCACCCGTGGAGGAGGGCATTACCCGCTTCTTCCCTGGAACGACCTTCTTCGGGAGTTGCCTCGAAAGGTGGATTGTCATGCTCTGGAAATTCCTCCCCTGTATTGTTCTCTTTTGGGAGAGAGTTTCCCTTCGCTGGAGTGGAAACATACCTCCCTGGAACCCGCTTCTCCCGCCAGGCTGGGACAGGTGCTGGCGGGCCTTTTCCGGATTCTCCGCAAGAAAATGCGAAATTTTCTCGTTATGGAAGATTTTCAGTGGCTCGATACGGCATCCTTGGAAATGCTCGAAAGCTTTTTTCTGCATCACCCGGGAGACGTGATATGCCTTATCACCGCACGGCAACAGGCCTCTTTTCCGGGAGAGCTTTTATTGCACTCCCTGAGTCGGGAGGGGCGGATAGAAGGCTGTGATCTCGAACTGGAATGTTTTACTTCCGAGGAGACCGAAGGTTTTTGCCGGTCTTATTTTCCGGAACGTTCCTTCTCGCCGGAAGAGCTGAAACGAATCTTCCAGCGTACCGAAGGGCTTCCTCTTTTTCTGGCGGAGCTGCTGCAGCTTCTTCGATACGGGAATTCCCTCGACGAGGCTCCCCGAAGCCTGGGTGAAACCATTGAAGGCATTCTCCGGGGGCTTGGGGAAGAGGAACGGAAGTTTCTGGAATGTCTTTCCATTTTCTGGGGCAAGGCGGAATGGGAATTTTTGCGGGAACTCACGGGTTTTTCCGAAAGGGAAATGGCTTCCATGGTGGAGCATTTGCGCATGATGAACATCCTGGGAGAAAGGCTCGAGGAGGGGCGAAAACTTTTTCTGGAATTCCGGCATGTCCGGATGAAGGAACATCTTTATGAATCCATATCCGAAGTGCGGCGGCTCTCGTTGCATCGCCGGCTTGCGAATTTGCTCATGGAGCATATGGGAAACCGGATCTGGAACGACCTTCTGGGTTCCCGAATTCTCAGCCATTGCCGCCAGGGGGGAATGCGCATTCCCGAACTCGACTATACTTTGCGAAAGCTCCGGTTGCACATCAAACTGAATTACGAGCTTTTTCCCCTCTTCAATGACGATGTCCTTCGAAATTCCTCCACAGCCCTGGAAGAGTGGAAGCAGACTTTGGAACAGCTTCGGGATATTCGGACCTCCCTTCGGGAACTCAAGGCGGGGGAAGAGGATGCTCGAAGGTTGGAACATTTGGAAATGCAATACCGATCCCTTCTGGGAGGATATTCTCTCTGGTGGGGAGAGTATCCCCAGGGAACCCGGCTCGTGCAGGGAGCTTTGAACTGGGCTGCGAAAGGAGTCGATCCGGGGCTCCATCGGGATTGCCTCCGAGATCTCTGTTACTACGCCATTCAAATCGAAGACGGTATTCTTCTGGAAGAGCATGCCCGATCCCTTTTGGAGCTTGCCCACCGGACCGGGGATGAGCCCGCCCAGGCCGGGGCGTGGCGTTTTCTGGGGCTTTCGCACATCTACAGGCAGGATTTCGAAGCCGCCCGAAAGGCTCTTCAAACATCGAGGGAGTGTTTCGAGGAGCTTGAAGCACTGGATGCTCCCTATACCTTGCAGAAGGCTGCCGCCCTGGGCTACCAGGGTTTTGCGTGGCATCATCAGGGAGAATTCCGAAGGGCTCTGGAGATTTACGAAGCCTGCCTGAAAGAGTGCGAGAACCAGGGAATCTACCGGGGGGGATGTCTTTTCCACAGCCATGCGGCCCATGCCGCCTACGATTTGGGAGAACGGGAAATTATGAAAAAGCACCTTGAAGCGGCCCGGGCTATTTTAGAAGAATGTCAGTGGTGGCGGGGAAACGGCATTCTCTTCAGCCTTTTGGCTCTTCAGGCGGGAGAGGAAGGAAGAGAGAAGGATACGGTGGCCCTTCTTCGGAGGGGAGACGAGCTCTGTGTTCCCCTTAAAAAGGGCCACTGGATGGCTCTGCAGCTTTGGGTAAAGGGAAATCTCAAAAGGCGGGCCCTGCCGGGAGGAGAGCTGGGGGTTTTTCTGAAAGATTCCCCGGAAAACTATCTGTTCCAGGCCCGGGAAATTTACGCCTCCAGAAAGATCGCCCATATGGTGCGGCGCATCGACGGCCTTTTGGAAAGATAGGGAGTTTTCAAGAGAGGATTATCGTTCTCTTTCTCTCGGGAACTTTTTCCCGGAAACCGGTTCAAAGGTTTTTGTCCTTTTTCCGAAGCGCATGCCCTTCGGCTTTTTGGGGGAGAAGCAACCTATGTCTCGGAATCCTGCCTTTGGAGCACCCCCCACAGGATTTCCGCCGCCTGCCCCAGATGATTGTAATCGCTGCTTTCCTCGGGACAGTGGCTTTTGCCATCCCGGCTGGCGATAAAAAGCATGGCCTTCCGCCAGAGATGCCCCAGGGAAAGGGTGTCGTGTCCCGTTCCGCTGGGAAGAGAGATGGTTTCGATTCCCCGGAAAGCGGCTTCCGCAAACAAATCCGCCTGCAAAGCCGCATCCATCTCCATGGGCATAATTCGGTGTCCCGGGGAGAGATCCACTTTCAGGAAAAATTTCGAAGCCGCTTCGCGGCAGCACGCTTCAAGGCCCTGCAACATCTCCAGAAGTTCTTTCCGGTTTACGCAGCGAAGATCCACGGTAAAGGAAACTTTCGAGGCGATCACGTTTCCCACGTTGGGCTCCGCAAGAACCCGCCCTATGGTTCCCACCGCATGGTTTTGGGCTTCCTGCAATCTCTTCTCCAGATAACTTCCCACGAAAATCAATCCCCGGAAGGGGTCTTTTCGGGTGTCCATGGGGGTGGTGCCCGCATGGTTCGCCTCGCCGTAAAAGGTGATATTCGTCATGCTGGTTCCGGTAATGGAGGAGACCACCCCCAGGGGAATCCCCTTTTCGTAAAGCACCGGCCCCTGTTCGATATGGGGCTCCAGAAAAAAGGCGAGATTTTTGGCTTCTTTCGGAAAGGGGCCCTCCATCAGGGGAAGAAGGGAGGCGCAGAAGTCCTTTGCCAGATCCCCCAGAAGAAACCCCGAGCCGGTTCGGAGCTTTCGAAAATCCTCCGGGGTTATCTCGCCGCAGAAGAAGCGGCTTCCCAGGAGGCCCATGTTGCAGAGCACTCCCTCCTCTTCCGCAAAACCCATAAGCTGTATGCCGTGCCGGAGCTGCACGTCGCTTTCCTGAAGAAGGCGAAGTACTTCCAAGCCCATGATTACGCCGGCCATACCGTCCAGCTCTCCTCCGTTCTTCACGCTGTCCACGTGAGAACCCAGGCAGAAGGCCGGAAGCTCCGGATTCGTTCCCTCCATGCGGGCCGCGAAATTTCCCGCCTCATCCAGAAAACAGCGCGCTCCCAGGGCGGAGCATTCCCTTTGGAGATATCGAAGGGCCTCGGCGTGTTCCGGAGAGAAGGAAAGCCGGGTAATGCCTCCCCGGGGATTCCGGGCGGGGCGGTTGATCGCTTCCAGATCCTTTTGAATGCGGCGAGCGGAACGATTCGTATCCATGGGACAACCTCCTAAAAAAAAGATAGTGCTGATGAGAAGAACGTGGAAACAATGGGTAGGCAATGGGCGGGACGATCGAGAAATGCCGTAGCGAAGGAAGCATCCTGAAAGATTTTGGTTTAGCGGTTGATTTCGAGATTTCTGGTAGCCAGGGTACTCCTTATGCAAATTCCCTTGGCTATTATTTTTGATAGTATGTATAAAAAATGTGCGTCCTTGTATCTTTTTCCCCAATATTCTATGGTGATAGCATGGGAGAGTCAACGAGGACAGGAGAAGCGGTGCGTAGTACCGTAGATAACGGTCTATCTTTGTGATATGGCTGATTTCCCGAGGGTCAACGCAATATACGGTGAATGTTTCCCGAAGCCCTATCCGACGAGAACCTGTGTGCAGGTCGCCAAACTTCCTCTGAATGCGCAGATTGAGATTGATGTGATTGTATGCAAATAAAGGAAAGGAGGAAAGATGATGCTGAAGTATTATGTTGCGGATGCCTTCGCCGAGGAGGTGTTTGAAGGGAACCCCGCGGGCGTTTGTATCCTTGACGAGTGGCTTCCCGAAGATTTGATGACGAGAATCGCCATGGAAAACAATCTGTCCGAAACCGCATTCGCGGTCAAAGAAGACGATTGCACATATGGTTTACGCTGGTTTACGCCGGTTGGAGAGATTGACCTTTGCGGACATGCCACCTTCGGGACCGCTTTTGTTCTGTTTCGCTTCGAAGAACAGAGAGCCGACACGTTGCATTTTCGCGCGAAGAAATGCGGTTATCACCTGATCGTCAGAAAGAACGGTGATATGCTTACCATGCAGTTTCCAACGATCGTTCCTGAGCCCTATGTATATGCGGAATATATGGGCGAGGGCCTCGGTGCCGTACCCGCAGAGGTTTACAGAACAGAGCGGGACTTGCTGTTGGTGTACGATTCTGACGAAACGATTCGCAATATGAAACCTGACTTCTCGAAACTCAAGGAATTTCCGGTGGGCCTTTCCGTCTATGTGACCGCAAAGAGCAGCAGCAGCGAGTTCGATATCGTGGCGCGAGCGTTCTGGCCCAAAATCAACGTAAACGAGGATCCGGTCTGCGGAACCATGTACTGTGCGCTGATGTCATTCTGGCGTGAGCGACTTGGAAAGGATACGCTGGTGGCACGACAGCTTTCCGCACGAGGCGGAACTGTCTATTGTTCGTACAACGGCGACAGCGTTAGCATCAGTGGCAGAGGTGCGTTATATTCAATAGGGAACATTTTGGTGGATGCATGAGGTGATGAAATATGATATTGGAAATCAATAAAACGGAAGCGGCGGGGTTGTATGAAATTTCCGTGGAAGATGTTTGCGCCCAGGGCATTTCCGTAAACATTCCCGGCACCGAAATCCAAATTTTACAGGTTCGATGCCGAAAGGGGATGCTGTTCTGTGGCATTTTCGACAAGTCCGTTGTCGAAGAGCTTCAGTTCCCCGCCGCAATTTTTTCCGCCCCGAAGTTTGAAGACATGATGAAAAACAAGCCCATCTATCTCAGTGAGGCAGCCATGGCGCTGGGTGCAGCAGCGAATATGACCGGGCTTGAGTTGGTTAAGCTATTTGGCTGATTATTCGTCCGGTGTTTGTCGAAAAAGCTGCCGCATTCCGAGCCCAGATGCGGTGTTTCAAAACGACCCTTCCCGGATTTCGCCTCTCAGACTCCGTGTCACGGCAAGTGCTCTCACGCCTATGATGCGAGGCTTGTTTCCGAGAAGATCTTTCCAAAATCGGCTCCCTTCTCGTGGGAATGGCGTTTCAGGATATTATTAGGTTCCGCTTGGCCTTGAAACTAGAGGAAGTAAGGGGTCGGAGTCCCTTGTCGAAATGCACCAAAGCCCCTCATAAAAGTAGTTTCTGTCGATATGTGGTATCGAGGGAACTGAAAAGCCCCACCTTCGGGGAGGCCCAGAATTGCGGAGTTCGTAAGCTGTAAAAAAGCGCTCTCGGCACAGAAAATGGAAAGAAATGGTGAAAGGAGCTCCTCGAATGAACGAAATATTACAGCTTCTCTTTGAGCGAAAATCCGTCCGGGCCTACGAGGAGCGAACAATCCCGGAGAGGGACAAGGAAAAAATTCTCCAAGCCGCTCTTCAGGCTCCCACGGCGGGAAATCAGATTCTCTACACGATTCTCGATATTACGGAACAGCACCTCAAGGACGAACTTGCCCTTACCTGCGACAACCAGCCCTTCATCGCCAAGGCTCCCATGGTGCTGGTCTTTCTGGCGGATTGCCGGAGATGGCTCGATTGCTACCGCTATGCGGGGGCTCCCTTTCGGAATCCTGGGCTCGGGGATCTCATGCTCGCCTGCGCGGATGCTCTGATTGCGGCCCAAAATGCGGTGATAGCGGCGGAATCCCTGGGAATCGGATCGTGCTACATCGGAGATATTCTGGAAAACAAGGAGCAGGTGGAATCTCTTCTCCATCTGGATACATATGTTTTTCCGGTGGTCATGCTCGTCTTCGGATATCCCACGGAGCAGCAGAAAAATCGAAAAAAGCCGAAGAGGTTTGATGCACAATACGTGGTACAGCGGAATATCTACCAGCCTCTTGACGAAGAGACGTTACGAAAAATGTACCGGGAACAGAGTGAAGATGAACATTACGATTTCGACACGCAGATACAAGCCTTCTGCAAGCGGAAATACATGTCCGACTTTTCTCTGGAAATGACGCGGTCCGTAAAAGAGTATCTGAAAAACTTCGAGTAATCCCAAAGGGGCCGCAGGGCGGCCCCTTTTTTCTGCCTCTACGATATCCCCAAGACTCCACATATTTTCCAGAATAGCAAGACCTCCCCTTCGGGTTGACTTTGTGAAGAAAAGATCTTATAGTTCTTTTCAAAAGTGAGTGAGTTATCTTTCTCAATTGGGAGGGACCATTATGTGGGAAAAAGAAATTTCGATCAACGATATCCGTGAAATTCGCAGCCGTACCACCGTCTATCTCGGAGTGGGGGCCATTCGGAAGATCGACGATATCGTGGGGGATCTCGTCTCCCGGGGGATTACCCGGGTGCTTTGCGTTACCGGAAGAGGTTCCTACCGCAGTACCGGAGCCTGGGATTACGTGCTGGAGGCTTTTCAGAAGCACGGAGTACAGCATATTCTTTACGATCGCATTACCCCCAATCCCACTGCGGATTGTGTGGATGAAGCCGTCGAAATGGCCCGGGAGTTCGGAGCCCGGGGAATTCTCGCCATCGGCGGAGGCAGTCCCATCGATGCGGCCAAAAGCGCGGCGATTCTTCTGGAGTATCCCGATCAGAATGCCCGGAGTCTCTATGAATTTGCATTTATGCCTCTCAAGGCGGTTCCCCTGGTAGCCATCAATCTCACTCACGGTACCGGCACCGAGGTGGATCGCTTTGCGGTGGTGAGCATTCCCGAAAAGGAGTACAAACCCGCCATAGCCTACGATTGCATCTATCCTCTGTATGCCATCGACGATCCGGGGCTCATGACGAAGCTTTCCCCCGAACAGACCCGCTATGTTTCCATCGATGCGATTAATCACGTGGTGGAAGCCGCCACATCTCAGATGGCAAGCCCTTTCTCCATTCTCTTCGCTCGGGAGACGGTGCGCCTGGTGGCCCGGTATCTTCCCAGGGTTCTGGCCTCTCCGGAGGATATGGAGGCCCGGTATTATCTGCTCTACGCCTCCATGATCGCGGGAATGTCCTTCGACAACGGACTTCTGCACTTTACCCACGCTTTGGAACATCCCCTTTCGGCGGTAAAGCCGGACCTTGCCCATGGCCTGGGGCTTGCCATGCTCCTGCCCGCAGTGATTCGGGAAATTTACGCCGCCCGGCCCGGTACGCTCGCCTCCATTCTTGAACCTCTGACGGGGCCTCTGAAGGGAGATCCCGGAGAAGCTTTGGAGGCAGCGAAGAAGGTGGAAGCCTGGCTGGCTTCGGTGGGGGTTTCTTCCAAGCTTGGAGACGAGGGATACGAAAAGAGCCAGGTCGGGCGGCTTGCGGATCTCGCCATGACCACTCCTTCCCTGGACGGTCTTCTTGGTATAGCCCCCGTGAAGGCCACCCAGGAGGTGGTTGAGAGGATCTACGCCGATTCCTTCGCACCCCTGGGGAATGCATAGAGAGGGATTTTTACTAAAAATGTTGCGATATCTTGCGACATTTGGAGAATGATAATGAGGGGGCCTTCTGGTTTTTCGAAGGCCCCCGTTCTTGTTACGTTTCGAAGATCCTTATCTCGATTCCCTCCCGGCATCGGAGGGCCCAATTTCCTTCTGGAGGCGTTCGGAAATGCAGCAGATGTCCCGGAAGCAGAACAAGCCTTTCTCCGTTCAAAGAGGAGAGGCTGCCGGAATGCCAGGGAAGATACAGCAAAAGGTGATTTCCCGGAAAGGCGAGGGGATATTCTCCTTCCTCGGAAAAGATCTTCACCTCGGCGGTGCAGCGATCCCGCCGGGTCATGACGTTGAAATCTCGAATGCTTCCTTCTTCGAGGAATGCCGAAGTTTTCCAGTCTCCGGAAAAACGGGCCATGTCGAGAGGTTTCTCCAGTCGGCAGGTTCCGTGATTTTCGAAACAAAGGGTCATTCCCTTTCCCTCCAAGAGCAGGAGTACCCGATCGTATCCCGAGAAATCCGAAAAATTCCCGTCTTGCGTTACTCCGGCCATGCTGATGCGCCAGAGAAAATCCGTCTCTTCCGGGGGATGAGCCGCATACAGTTCCGTGGTGCTTCCCTGGCCGTTTTTCCAGGGAGAGATCCGAAAGGATTCGGGACCGTAGAGGGTGTATCCGATCATGGTATCTCCTCCGTCGTGAGGGTTTGAAGAAATGGCTGCTTCAGGAAAGAAGCGGCATTGCCGAAAGTTTTCCGGAGTTGTCCTTTTCGGATCGTCCTCCGTATATATATCCATCATACTCATTAAAAGGCTTTTTCTTGAAATAGTCGAGAGGATATGGAAAAACCATTTCAAGAGTGGCATGAAAGGCCTTGTCAAAAAATCAGCAAGATTGATGAGGAGATATTTTTTTATATTTTTGTCTCTTGCATGGAGTGCGGGCAATTTGTGATATACTACATAACGTTGAGAAGATCCTGGTTTCTATGGGTGAGACAACAGGATAAAAAAGCATATTCTTAAACAAGAGAAAGTTTTTTTTGCTGAATCGCAAGGATTTGTGAAGAAAATCCGACGGCAGCAGACGTGGGTGCACGTGTTTCTTGTGGTGGAAGAGGCGAGCTTTCACGGAAGGCGGAAGAAGCTTTCTGATGTTTTAGTCTTCATTTCAATTTTTCGGGATTGGAGGGGGGATGTCTTCGATTCGGCGAAAAAAGCATACCATCATGCTCTTTCCAAAAGGGCTTGGCAAAGCGGAAGCATGGATTCGTGAGGCGGCGTTATGCGGTATCGTTCCCGCCGGCAGGGCGGGAAAAATTCGAAAGGAGCGAGATTCGTGAAAAAGATGAGAAGTTCCTGCGTTGTGGTGAGTTTGTTGGTGTGTGCTGTCATGTTCGGTCTGGCCGGTTTGGCCTCGGCGGCGGAGATTACCCTCAAGTTCGCGGGGCAGTCCCCGGCGGATCATCCCTGCACGGTGCTCATGGAAGAGATCGCCCAGGAGATCGCCGAGAAGTCCGAGGGACGTATCGAAGTTAGAGTGTATCCCGCGAGTCAGCTCGGGGACTATACCCTGATCTACGAAGAGCAGATCCGGGGTACCATGGATATGTCCTGCATGTCCGTGCCCAGTCAGTTTGATCCCCGGCTGGAGCTGGTGTACATCAACGGATACGTCCGGGGCTATAACGACGTAGCCCGGGTGTTTTCCCCCGAGGGATGGCTTTTCAAGAAGATGGACGAGCTCAACAGCCGCCTGGGCGTTAAGCTTCTCGGGTTTTACATCGAAGGCATGATCGGCACGGGTACCACCAAGCCCGCAGTGGAACCCATCAACCCCGCAGTGAACAAGGAAGTGCTCGTTCGGGTGCCCAACATGGACGTGTACAAGCTTGCGGCGGACGCCATGGGCTATCAGACCGTTACCATTCCCTGGGCGGACGTCTACCAGTCCATGCAGACCGGAGTCTGCTCCGGCATGAACGGCTTCTCCGTTTCCGCGGCCTACACCATTCTCGGAGACGTTCTTAAATACTGGTATATGACCAACTATTCCCTGGAATGCCTTAACTACATGATCAGTGGCAAGGTGTGGAACGAACTGACCGAAGCGGATCAGAAAATCATTCAGGATGCGGTGAACAACGCTGCGGCCAAGAGCATCGTGAACGCCCAGAAGGAAGACGAGCGTTACATGGAGCTCATGCGGCAGAAGGGCATCCAGGTCTTCACCTACACCGAGGAAGAGCTTACCCCCATCGCCGAAGCCTGCGCCAGTACCTGGCCCCAGTTGGAAAAGAACATGGGCAAGGAGCTTATGGACGAGTTCCGTACGGAGCTCGCTCCCAAATAGAGGTTTTCCCGAAACATGTCATGATGTGACGGAAACGCAGCGAAGGGAGAATCCCTCGTGTCTCTCCGGGGGTTCTCCCCTTTTGTCGAAAGGGGCGTACGATTATGGAAGACCATCTTTGTCCCGGTCATGCCCAGACCGAGATGGAGCCAGTCCTTGGGAAGGTGCCGAAGAATTTTTTCGATAAAATCGTGATCCGGAGCTTTTCCCTCGTCTGTTTCAGCACCTCCGTTCTTCTCGCGGTTCTCATCAGCGCCGCCACCTTCGTGCGCTACGTGCTGCACGGAGATCTTTACGGATACGAAGAGTGGGTAAAGCTCTTCGCCTTCTGGCTCTACTTCTCCGGTGCCGCCATCGGAGCTTTCAACGGAACTCACGTTTCCGCGGACCTGGTGCATTCCTACGTTCCCGAAGGGCTGTTCAAGCGCCTTCTCGTGGTTCTCAAGGGAGTTGTCACTCTGGGAGTTACCCTGCTCTTTGTCTGGTACGGCTATGATTTCTTCATGTTCGGTTTTATGGGGCCCCTGGGAACGGGAATCGCCCTGCCGAAAACCACCATCTGGCGCATACCTCTCTGGACATCCTATCTTGCCATCTTTCTGGGGCTCATCTTCATGGCCTTCTACTTCCTCCTGGACCTGCTGCGAAGCCTGAAGGCCCTTTTCGGAGGTGACCGCTCATGATTTACGTGGCTCTGCTCATTCTTCTCTCTACTCTTATCATCGGAGTTCCCGTGCCGGTAAGCTTCATGTCCTCCGCGGCGTGGCTCATCTTCTTCGGAGGCCCCGACGGGGCGGGATATGCCGCAAGTCAGCTCCTTCCCTACGGATTCACCCAGATGAACTCGGTCTCTCTCATTGCCATCGCTCTCTTCATCATGGCGGGAGGCATTATGGAGCGGGGAGGCATCGGGGAGAAGCTCATCGACCTGGTGGACGTCTTCGTGGGACATCTCCGGGGAGGTCTGGGAATCGTGGGAACCGTTTCCTGCGCGGTATTCGGTTCCATTTCGGGGGCCGCCTGCGCCACTCTCTCCTGCATCGGATCCATCATGTTTCCCCGATTCCGCCGGGAGGGGTATCCCCGGGGTCATGCGGCGGCACTTATGGCGAACGCCTCTCTTCTGGGGCTTCTTATTCCCCCCAATGCCACCCTCATCATTTTCGCCTGGATCAGCGGACAGTCCGTGCTGGCCTGCTTTCTTTCCACGGTGGTGCCGGGAATCGTCACCACCATTCTCATCTGTCTGGTGAACATGTGGCTCCTCCGGAATAACAAGGAGGTGCTGGTGGCGCACAAGCGGGACGGGGCGGAAAAGTGGAAGCTCTTCAAGGAGCGGGGCCGCCTGGCCATTCCTGCCCTCATGCTGCCGGTAATCGTTCTCGGAGGAATCTACGGAGGTATCATGACTACCACCGAGGCTTCCGCGGTGGCGGTGCTCTACGCCATTCCCGTGGGGATGTTCGTCTACAAGGGATTGAAGTGGCGAGGGCTTTTCGATGTGGTGGTGGAGTCTGCGGTAACCACTGGGGTTATCATGGTGATGCTCTATTCGGTCTCCATGCTGAGCCGGCTCTACATTTTGGAAGATCTTCCCGCCAAAATGCTCCATCTTTTCTATGCGGTTTCGGATAATCGCTGGATTATTCTCTTCATGATCAACATCTTCCTGGTGGTCATGGGGATGCTCATGGATGACATCAGCGTGGTGGTGCTTACCACACCGGTACTTATGCCCATCATCATGGAGCTCGGCTTCAGCCCCATCCACTATGCCGCCATTCTTGGGGTGAATACGGGCCTGGGATGCATCACTCCACCTGCGGCGCCGGTGCTCTATCTCGGAGGGCGATTAGGAAACGCTCCCATAAACGAGATGATGACCCCTGCCCTTTGGTTTATTCTGCTCTGCTGGGGACCGGTGCTTCTCTTTACCGCCTACTGCCCCAAGCTGGTACTCTTCCTTCCTCACGTGATTTTGGGAGTGCCCTGGTAGGGAGTAACCGAGAAGAAAACATGCCTTTTCCGGGAAATTTCCCCGAGGGCTTTTCACGTCCGAAAGGATGGATGTTCATGCAGTTTTACCGTAACCTTTTTGCGCTCCTCTGTTTTCTCTTTTTCGCCTTCGCCCTGGGAACGGGCTCTCCCCATGCCTACTGGGGAGCCCTCATGTGCGGCTGTCTCTCCCGGGGGGCAGTGAGAAAGAAATGGACCGACCCTCCCTTTGCGAAAAAACTTCAGGCCTGGATGGAAGGACTTTCTTTTTTGGGAGGAACCCCGGAAAATTCCGAAACCTTCGGTCTTCTCAAGGGGCGGGAACTGTAGAGAATCTTTAGAGCGACAATAACAAAAGCAAGGCCCTCGAAAGCGGGTGAATATTCTTTCCGTTTCGGGGGCCTTGCCGTATATGCGTTATCGGATGATGAGAGTGGGCTACAGCAGCTCTTTCACAGCCTCAAGCAGCCGGTTTACCTCTTCGGCGGTGTTGTAGAGAGAAATCCCTATCCGGGTGACCCCGCCTCTTTCCAGAAGCCCCAGAATTTCGATGGGCCGGATGCCGTAAAAGTGGCCGTCCCAGGCGCAGATGCCCTTTTTCCCCAGCTCCGTGCAGATTTCTATGGGGTCCTTTCCCTCCACCGTGAAGGAGATGGTGGGAGTGCGCCGCAGGGTGTCGAAAGAGGGGCCTACGATAGTAATGCCCGGCATTTCCCGGAGTTTTTCATACACGGTTTTGGCGAGTTCATGCTCGTATTCGAAGATGCTTTCCATTCCCGAGACGATGCGTTGCCGCAGGGTTTCTCCGGAGCCGAAGGAGGCGATATAGTGTACCGCCGCCGTGGTGCCCGCAATGCCCTCGGTGTTGGGGGTTCCCGTTTCGATGCAATAGGGGGCGTGCTGGTGGGTGGTGCGCAGCCGGAAGGCGGGAAGGCGATCCAGAAGCCCCTCCTTGGCATAGAGAACTCCCACGTGGGGGCCGTAGAACTTGTAGGCCGAGCAGAGCAGAAAATCCACTCCCCAGGCGGTAACGTCCAGAGGGAAGTGGGGAGCGTAGTGCACCGCATCCACCAGGAGCCAGGCTCCCACCCGGTAGGTGAGTTCCCGGGCCCGGGGAATGTCGTTTACCGTGCCCGTCACGTTGGAGGAGCAGCCCAGAGCCACCAGCCGGGTATTTTCGTTGATCTTGGCTTCGAAATCCTCGTAATCCAGGGTACAGTCCCTTTTCAGGGCGATTTCCCGGACGATCATTCCTTCGTCTCGAAGGGCCAGCCAGGGGCCTCGGTTTGCCTCGTGATCGAGCTGGGAAATGAGAATCTCGTCTCCGGGCTGGAGATGCTTTCCTATTGCCCTGCTGAGGGCGTAGTTGAGGGTGGTCATGTTGGCCCCGAAGGAGATGTTCTCCGGTCCCGGAGCTCCCAGAAAGGCCGCCAGGGTTTCCCGGGCATTCCGGACCATGGCATCCGTCTCGTTGGTGGTGACGAAAAAACCGTGCTCGTTGGCGTTGCTCCGGCTGAGATAGTCTACCATGGCCTCCATCACCGACCGGGGCATTTGCGTACCTCCGGGGCCGTCGAAATAGGCCAGAGGGCAGCCCTGGAAGGTCCGTTCCAGGGAAGGGAAGTCCTTTCTGCGAGCTTCGAAATCCTTGGCATGCATAACTAAAGCACTCCTTTCGCGCCTTCGTTCCAGGGGGTGGCGGTGTTTTTTCGAAATTGCACTACTGTATTCACTATACACCTTTAAAGAACTTTGGCAAAGGGGGGTAAGCGCTCAGCAAGCCAAACTCCAGCCTGCAGACTGCTGCTGTATGTTCCAGAGCCCTGCGTACCGCCCTTGTAGTCTCAAAAGTTCGTCGTGGCGTCCCTGTTCCAGAAGGCGTCCCTTTTCGAGTACCACTATGTTGTCCGCCCGGCGTATGGTTTTGAGCCGATGGGCTACCACCACCACGGTACGTCCCGTAATGAGAGAATCGATGGCCCGCTGTACCTGAAGCTCGTTCTCCGGGTCCAGGGATGCGGTGGCTTCGTCCAGAAGTATCACCGGAGCGTTTTTGAGAAAGGCCCGGGCAATGGAGATGCGCTGTTTTTCTCCTCCCGAAAGAGTGCATCCTCCTTCACCCACCAAGGTGTCGTATCCCCGGGGAAGCTTTTCGATAAAATCGTGACAGCATGCCTTCCGGGCGGCTTCCCGGATTTCTTCGGAAGTGGCGTCCTCCCGGCCGAAGCGGATGTTGTTCTCCAGGGTATCCTGAAAAAGATAGACCTCCTGGAAAACCATGGATATCTTCTGGAGAAGTTTTTCCGGTTCCATCTGTCGGATGTTCTCCCCTCCCAGGAGAATTTTTCCTTCCTGAGGGTCGTAGAATCGGGGAATCAGCTTGAGAAGGGTGCTTTTGCCGCTTCCCGAAGGGCCCACCAGGGCGGTGAGAGAACCCTGGGGAATGTGAAGAGAGATGTGGTGCAGTGCCGGAGCGTCTTGATAACTGAAGGAAATATTCTCGAAGGAGATGTCGCTCTTTTGAGGAGCTTCCCGGATTCCCGTCATGACGGGTTCCGACTCCAGGGCGAGAATGCGTTCCCCCGCAAGCTCGAAATATCGAAGAAGGACGAAGCTGATGAGGGCCGAGGTGAGGGGATCGAAGATTCGGGATCCCACGATGAGAAAGGTAACGAAGACAAAGGGATCCAGTTTTCCCTCCAGGAGAAGGTAGCTCCCCGCCAAAATGGATACGGTAAGCCCCGTGCGGATGAAGGCTATGGCGGGAATCACCATGGCGCCTCCCAAACCTTCGATGCGGATGCTTTCCTTCATGAATCGATAAAAAGCCTTTTGAAGACGCTCGAACCGGGGGCCCACCAGGTTGTAAGCCTTTACCACTCGAATGCCGTTGAGATATTCCTGAAGGCGGTTGGCCGCGTCGATTTTCGCCTTCATGTGGCGCTGACCGAGAAGCTTCATGATGCCTCCGGTGCCCCCGAGAATGACCATGCCCAGAGGGAGGGGAAGAAACATGGCGAGGGCCATGCGCCAATCCAGAAAGGAAAGTCCCAGCACCGCCAGAAGCGGGGCCACAAGAGCTCCCGCTATCTGGGGAGCCACGTGAGAAATTCCCTGCTCCAGCAGGGCGAAATCTCCCATCATCATATTGGCGAGATCTCCCGGATCCCGTCCCATAAGAAATCCCAGGGGAAGTTTGCGCAGGTGTTCCGCCAGGTGGATGCGCCCTTCCGCGGCTACTTCGTAGGCTCCCCGGTAGCATGCCCGATAAGCGGGAACCTCTCCCAGAAAAATGACGACCATGTAGGCCACCAGCGCCGCGCAGACCCACCAGAGCCCCCGGATGTCCAGGGTTGCCTCGGGGCGGGAAAAGCCCTCGAAGATGAGGTAGACTCCCCGCAGAACCAGGCCGAAGGGAAGAATGTTGAGGAGATTGGAGATCACCGTGAGTACGAAGGGTTTAAAAAGTTTCCGGGGGTTTCCCGCAGTAATATTCTGAAGAAATTTCATGCTACGTCCTCTCCTTTCCGGAAAGCCCAGGCGGCGGTATCGTTGTATATTTCCCACATTTTTGCGTACAGCCCCTTTCGGGGGAGAAGGTTTTCGTGATTTCCCTCCTCCGCCACTCTTCCCTCGGAGAGCACCACGATGTTTCGGGCCTTTCGGATGGAATGGAGCCGATGAGCGATGACGATTACCGTCTTGTTTCGGATAAGCTCCCGAAGAGCCTGCTGCATGTGGTGCTCGTTTTCCGGATCCGCGTAGGCCGTGGCCTCGTCGAGGACGAGTATGGGAGAGTTCTTCAGAATGGCCCGGGCCACGGAAACCCTCTGTTCCTCCCCTCCGGAAAGATAGACTCCTCCCTCGCCGATGAGGGTGTCGTATCCGTGAGGAAGCCTGGATATGAACTCGTGGCACTGAGCTGCCCGGGCGGCGGCGTAAACCTCTTCCTCCGAGGCTTCGGGACGTCCCACCCGGATATTTTCGTAAAGGCTGTCGTAGAAGAGGAAGGTGTCCTGAAAGACGAAGGATACCGTATTCATGAGATCCTCCGTGGACATATCCCGGATATCCACGCCGCCGATACGGATGGCTCCTTCATGTACATCCCAGAATCGGGGAATGAGGTTTGCCGCCGTAGATTTCCCCGAACCCGAGGGGCCCACCAGGGCGGTGATGGCCCCCTGGGGAGCTTCGAAGGAAACGTCGGAAAGGGCGGGGATCTGATGGGGTGATCCCGGAGTATGGTAGGAGAAGGAGACGTGATCGAAGGTCACCTCGTAGGAACCGGGTTTCCTGGGACGGGAAGGTTCTCGTGCCGGGGGTTGCCGGAGAATGGCGTCGATCCGGGAGACTCCCTCCTGAATATCCTTGAGCGTAGCCGCAAGGTACATGATTTTGTAAAGAGGCGCGGAAGCTCCGGGAGCCATGATGATGAAAAAGAGTACCGTGAGCCCCATGGAGATATTCTCGGGATCCCGGCTCAGGAGCAGCACTCCCACGGGAAGGACGAAGGTTATGGAGGAGGCAAGGATGGTTCGGAAGAGCACGAAGCCGTTTTGAAACTGGTCGGTAAACTTGGTTACCATGGTGCGGTATTCTTGAATATCCCGGTGGAACCTGCGGAAGGAAAAGACCGTGCGCCCGAAGACTTTCACCGCCGGCATTCCCCGGACGTACTGGATGGCGGAGGCATTGATCCGTTCGAGAGAATCGTAATAGGCCTTCATCATGGCTTTTCCCTTGGATCCGTACGTCATGGAGGCCTGGAGGGCGAATCCGAGAACCACTGCTCCCAGAGAGGCCAGGGTCATCCAGACATTCATGGAAAACATGATGAAGAACATGATGATCACCGTGGCCACCACGTTGACGAAGTCCGGTATCTGATGGGCGATGAAAAGTTCGATTTTTTCCACGTTCTGCTCCAGGGTTTTTTTAATCGATCCCGTGGAGGTGGAGGTGAGATATCCCAAATGAAGCTTTCCGATATGGTCGATCAGGCGTATCCGGAGGCCGTAGAGAATCCGGAAGGCCGCCACGTGAGAGGCCATGCTGCTGACGTAGAGAAAAAACATACCCCCTCCGAGACTGAGAAGAATGTATATTCCCCAGCGGATAATGGCGGCGTTGTCCATGCCCTGAAGATCGTTCCAGTGCCGCAGCAGCTCGGCGAGAATGAAATAGGCTCCCGCGTAGGGCACCAGAAAAAAGGCGGCGCTGATCACCGCGAGAAATCCCGAAAGCAGAAGAAGCCCCTTGCGTTCTCCCGCGATTTCGAGAAGCCGCGAAATTCCTCGTTTGTTTTTCATGAAAAATTCCTTTTAAAATCCTTTTCGTGCTTCGATGAAGGTCACAAAGCCATGAATTTCTTCTTCCAGATTTTCCAGAACCCTGCTCCGAACGGAGGTGAATCCTGCCTGAAGGGCGTATTCCTTCAACGCTCCTTCCTGGGTGACCATGTCCATGCCCTGGAGAAAAATCGCGAGCCAGCTGAAAACTCCCGCGGGAGGGGTTGTGCCGTCCGGGGAAAGCTCGGTGGTGGTAATGGCGAGAATGCCTCCTGGGGTAAGGGCCTCGTGGATTCGGCGCATGATGTCCGGTACTTTTTCCCGATCCATTCCCAAAGAGAAATTGGCCATAATGCAGTCGTAGGGGCCTTGAAGAGAATCTTTTCCGAAATCTCCCTCCAGAATTTTCACCCGTTCCTCCATGCCGTATTCTTGCACCACCTGCCGTGCCACGGCACAGATTTCGGGGCGATCGAAAAGAACGCATTCCATGCTGGAATGGAGCGCGGTGACGGCGATGCCGATAATGCCTGGCCCCGATCCGAGATCGAGCATTCGGGAAAAGGAGGAAAATTCCGGAAGAGCCTTCAAAACTTCCGCAATTTTCTGGGCCCGGTTAGAACGGCTGTAGTTCAAGCTGGCTTTTGCCCCTTCCGCCCAGATTGCGGGATCCCTCATATCCACACAATGCCGGGGCCCTTCCCGAAGCAGTTTTTCGAGCCCTCCCTGGAGAAGGGGGGCATTCCAGGAGGACATGAAAAGAAGGGAGGGAGAGATAAAGGTATCTTTATCTGACGTAAAGAAATGCTCTGTCAGGGGAGTGTTCCGAAAGCGATCCTTATTTTTGGAAAGACATCCCAGGGCGGTCAGGGTGTTGAGAAAATATTCCGTGTTTTTCTCGTGAAATCCCGTTTTTGCAGCCACCTCCCTGGATGTGACGGGGGCGGCAAGATGGTCGAAAATGTTTATTTTCATGGCGGTGCGGAGCACTTCCCAGCGCAGGGCATCCTGAGAAAGCCTGTAAAAGGAAAGGTATCCTTCGTTTGGAAGGGGAAGATCTTTTTTCAAGAGAAAACACCTCGTCTCGCGGAATTTATGCAGCCTCTGAACCTTTCTGCATCCGAGGAAAGAAATCCGTGGCTCGTTTTTTGTTCGATTTTTCCCGGCGCCTCCTTTCGTCAGTTTTTGGGAGGCGTAAATCCCTGGGAGGCAAAAGCCAGAAAATGCTCCAGAAAGGCATCATCTTCGATGAGGGGATACCCCTCCTGTTCGGAGATTTCCGTAAAATGCTCCCGATACTCCCACCAAACGTGAATGGCTCCGCAAAGAATGGCCATGAGGGATATGGGGGGAATGTCCTTTCGTATGATCCCCTCTTCCTGAGCCTGAACCAGGGTGGTGTAGTAGTGATGGTGAAGGGTATCTTCTCCCAACCAGGGGCTGTTATCGCCTTCCAGAAGAGCCCAGTTGGCGATGCGTATCATGGTGGGATTCTCCCGGTAGAAGCTGAAAAGACTCCGTATAAGCTCCTTGAGGTATTCCAGGCCTCTATTCTCGGAATTCCGAGAATATCCGGTATCTGCGGTGTGTCGTTTTACGATGGAAGCCTTCACGGCCTGATAGAGCTCTTTTTTGCTGCGGAAATGAAAGAGAATAAGCGGCCCCGAACAGCCGCTCTTTTCGGAAATGTGTCGTACGGTGGTTCCCGCGAAGCCTTTCTGGGCAAAAAGAAGCTCCGCAGCTTCAAGAATTGCCTTTCTGGTAGCCTCCGCATCTCGGGCTTTATGTGACTCCTCCATGAGATCACTCCTTAGTTTGATTTTACTAACAAAACTTACCGCCCGATAAGTTACTCCGTGCGCCCTCTTTTGTCAAGCCCGGAGAGAAGGTTTTTTGAAAGCACCAAAAAGGGAGCCCCTTCAAGGGGCTCCCTTTTTGGTGCGGAAAAAAGAGAGGGTTCGCTGTTTCAGGAAAGCACTTCGTCGCTCTCCTGAAGGACCACGCCTTCCCGTTCAAGTTCTTCCAGGGCGGGATCGTAAATTTCCGGCAGTACCGGAGCGTGGATTCCCGGAGTGGAGATCGCTCCTTCCAGAAGAAGCTTGGCGCAGATAGCCGGAGGAAGCCCGGTGGTGCGGGCGATGGCGGAATCTCCTCCGGGAGTGCCGTAGTCCACCAGCAGAGAGCGATGGCGGATTCGTTTCTTTTCTGCGGGGTAGAATACGGTGAATTCATCCTGAAGGACTATGAGATCCCGTTCTTCCGGAGTGAAGACGAATTTCTCGTCGTAGAGATGGCTGAGAATATCCCGGGGAGATCCCTTGGAAAAGGGGAGGGGTCTTTCGTCGAGAAGCCCCAGCCACTGGAGGCGCAGGAAAATGGCGGAGTAGGAGGGAATCTCCAGGATGCCGCAGAGAGCGCTTTCCAGATCCTGATCCTCCCGGGCCCGGATCTGGCGTCTCAGGAAGGAGGCGAAGGCCATTCCCTGAAGATCCTGGGGTGTTTCATCGAAAAGGTCGATTTCGTTCATCTTGACGATGGTCTCGCACCATCCGGGATACCGGAGGGTGCCCCGGAAGATGCTTTTCGCCTCGGGAATATCATAGGCGGTGAGATAGGGAAGAGAATCCGCATTGGCGTAGACCTCGAAGGTGCCCAGGTTCTCGATATCCTCCAGAAAAGGATGCCGGTAGGTCTCTCCGTCGGGCCAGGAGAGAATTTCTCCGTTTTCCATAATTCGGGCGGAACGTTTACTGGCGCCGATGAGACTTCCCGGAGCCCAGGAAAGCTTGTATCCCCAAGGGTTGGTATTGGCTTCATGAGAGGGAAGAGCGCCGCAGATGGATCGGAAGCTTTCGATGGTGCCCCCCCGCTGACGGATGGCTCGAACCTGTTTCGCCGCAGACATGTGGTCGATGCCGGGATCCAGCCCCAGTTCGCAGAGAAAGATCAGTCCCTTGGAAGCCACTTTCTCCTGGAGCTCCCGGATTTCTTCGGTGATATAGGAGAGGTTGATCATGTGAACTTCTTTTTCGAGGCACACACGAGCCAGGGGAGTCAGGAAAGGGCGGGGAAGGAGGTTCATCACGAGGTTGGGACGAAGTTCATCGATGAGGGCTCCGGCATTTTCGGCGTTGCCCATACGTCCTTTTCCCCGGGGATGACCCTGGAGAACCCGATCGAGATTGTCCTGATCCACGTCTACCACGGTAACCTGGTAGTTTTCCTGTTTCAGAAGATACTGAACGCATGGCCGGGCTATCCGGCCGGCTCCGAATACGAGAATCTGGCGCATAGTAGCATCACCTTCTTGAGAGAATAAGGGGTTCCGGGAGCGCCGAAGGCTCCCGGAAATCCGCACCGAGCAGTAATGGACGAATTGATTGGGAGGAGAGAGCCTAGAGGCTCTCGATCTCCTCCGCAGTGTAGTTGTGAAGCCGGTTTCCCCAGATCTTGCCGAAGAGCACCAGGAAGACCAGAACCAGTCCCACCGCCACGCCGAGCACCGCCGGGGTGTTGTAGTAGCCCGTTACCACGTAGGCGATAACGCTGGCGAGGGCTACCGTGAGAGCGTAGGGAATCTGGGTGCGTACGTGATCCAGGTGGTCGCAGGAGGCTCCGATGGAGGAGAGGAGGGTGGTATCCGAGATGGGGGAGCAGTGATCTCCGAAGAGCCCTCCGCTCAGCACCGCTCCGATGGTGGCAAGCATGGGAGCTCCCAGACCGTGAGCCATGGGAACCGCCAGGGGCATGAGAATGGCGAAGGTTCCCCAGGAGGAGCCCGTGGCGAAGCTGATCATGGCGCCGATGCAGAAGATGAGGGCGGGAACCATGGTGGCGGGGAGATTGCCCTTGGCGAGCTCCACGATGTAGGCCGCAGTACCCACCTTTTTGCAGACCGACCCGAGAGACCACGCGAGAACCAGGATCATGAGAATGAACACCACGTCCCGGCAGCCCTCCATGTACATCTTGAAGGCTTCACCCTTGGTGAAGACCTTGTTCTTCACCATGAGAACGATGCAGGTAATGGCACCGAGGAAGTATCCCGTGCAGAGAGCGGTGCGGAGCACGGCTCCGGGTACGGGTTTGGTGGGGAATCCGTGGGGGATGAGAAGTCCGAAGATGCAGGCGAAGAGAACGATGAGGGGAAGCCACATCATAGAAGCGGTAGCCTTGTTGCGTCCTTCCTTCTCCTCCACCACTACCGTGGCTTTGGCGAGCTGGGCTTCGGGCCAGAAGGGTTCTCCCGTATCGAGGGTGCGTTTCTCCGCCTTGTACATGGAGCTGAACTCCCAGCCCATCCAGGCTACCAGGGGAATCATCACCAGAGTACCGATGGCGTAGAACTGGAAGGGAATCACCTGAATGAAAACGTCCCATTCCGAGGCGGCCACCCCGATATTGGCGTATTCTTCCCGAATAAGGCCCATGATGTACAGTCCCCAGCCGATGAAGGGAACGAGAATACACACGGGAGAGGCGGTGCAGTCCAGAAGCCAGGCCAGTTTTTCCCGGCTGATCCGCAGTTTGTCCGTAATAGGCTGGAAGGAGGGGCCGATGATGAGGGGATTTCCGGAATCCGAGAAGAATACCGCGATTCCCGCAAGCCAGAGGGCGATCTGAGCCTTGGCCCGGCTGTTGATCCACTTTGCCGCAGCCTCCGCAAAGGCCTTGGCGCCGCCGGACTGGGTCACCACTCCCACGAATCCTCCGATGAAGATCATCATCACCAGAAGGCTGGAGTTGTAACTATCCTTGGCCTGTTCGAAAACGAAATCCTTGATGAGCATGGTAAGCCCCGTAAGGGGGTTCCACCCGGCGAGCATGAAGGTTCCCACCAGGGAGCCGAGAAAAAGAGCCACGATGACGTTCTTGTAGCGAACCGCAATAATGATGGCGAGAAGGGGAGGAAGAACCGACAGAAGTCCGAAATGTTCCATGGTAATTGATGCCTCCTTTGAATGGTGTTCTTTGTGAGGAGCAAGTACGGCCAGGGCTTGGGTTTTAGCTTTCTATCACCTCCGAATTTTCGAAAATCCGCCTTTCGGAAATCTACCAGGGAAAGGGGCGGCTCCGAAGAGTGGCGCCGCTGTAGCGGGTAAGATGGATATAGGTGGTTCGAACGTGTTCCGCCATGTAATGTTTTGCCATCTCCGATTCCCGGGCGAGAAGGGCCGTAAAGATCCGCCGGTGATCCCGGCAGCTTGCGGATTGGGAAGGATCCCGGAGGGGCTGCCCCTCCGCCTCTTCGGGGAGTCGATAGAAGCGATCGAAAAAAATGATGTACAGTTCGGTGCGCCAGAAGGCCTGTTGGAAAAAACGGGTCATGTAGGAATTCTCGCCCAGGTTGACGATGGCGGTGTGAAATTCCCGGTTGCTCTCGTGAAAGCCCTGAACATCGCGTTTGCTGTAAAGATCTTCCTGTTTTTCCAGGAGCCTTTCCAAATGATCCAGCGAGGCGGCCTTGGCCCGCACCGCCGCTTCTCCCGCAGCGTAACTTTCGATAAGCCTGCGGCACTCGAAGGCTTCTTCCATATCCTGGGGGTTCAGCTTGGGCACCGAGCAGCCCCGATTCCGCGGATTTTCCAGAAAGCCCACCGCGGTAAGTTTTCGCAGGGCATTCCGTACCGGGGTACGGCTCAATCCCAATTCATCGGCAATCTCGTTTTCGATGAGCCGGTCTCCCGGAGCGAACTCCTTGGAGAGCACCATCTTCACGATAGCCTGATAGGCGGTCTCTTCCGCATTGATGGAGGGCATGGATTATTCCTTCCTTTCACAAAGTCGTATCCAATGATGGACCCTGAGGAGGATACTAAATAATATCTTCTGATTTGTCAAACATTGGAATGCCTCAGGGGGTATTTTCCGGAAAAGCGCTTCGGTTTTTAGCGCATAGGCGTGATACTTTCGGGAGAAATGTGGAAAACCTCGAGAATTTCAAGGAATGCCCGGTCTTTTTCAAAGATGAAGCCCGCCGGTGAGGGCGGGCTTCTAAGAGTAGCGGGGCTTTTCGTAAAGGAGCCAAAGGTGGAGGCGGGGATGTTTATCCCATCACAGGCTCAGAATTTTCGTGGACACCTCGTTGCAGAAAGCTCTATCGTGTTCCACGAAGAGCAGGGTGGGCTTGTGTTCCAGGAGCAGCTCCGTGATGTGCATGCGGGAGAAGACATCCACGTAGTTCAGGGGCTCGTCCCATAGGTAGAGGTGTGTTTGTTCGCAGAGGCTTCGGGCCAGGAGCACCTTCTTTTTCTGCCCTCCGCTGTAGTCTGCCATGTCCTTTTCGAACTGGATCTTCGAAAAGTCGAGTTTGTTCAGGATGGCCCGGAAGAGGCTTTCATCGATGCCGCATTCCCGGGCGTACTCCCTTGGGCTGCCGCACAATGTGCGGGTAGACTGGGGAACGTAGGAGATTGTGAGCCCTCCTCCCAGAACCAGTTTTCCCTCGTATTCCAGTCTTTCTCCCCGAATCAGCTTGAGAATGCTCGATTTGCCGCTGCCGTTTTTTCCCCGGAGGGCGATTCTCTCCCCCCGCCGGATGGTAAGGCTTACTCCTTCGCATGCTACCCGGTCTCCGTAACGTATGGAAACTTCTTCGAGCCTTGCCAGGATAGCGGAGTGGTAGGTCCGGGGAAAAATCTTGATTTTTTCGCTTTTTTCCACGTTTTCCAGCAGGGAGAATTTTCTTTCCAGGGCCTCCTGGCGCCGTCGTTTCAGGGATTTTGACCTTTGGGCCATTTTTGCGGCCTTGTGTCCGATATACCCCGTGTCCGGTCGAAGTCCCGCAATCCGAACGCCTCTTTTCGTTTTCTCCGTTTTTGCGGACCAGTCCGATTTCTCCCGGGCCGCTTCCCCCATTCGTTCGATCTCCCTTCGAAGCTTTTCGTTCTCCTGCCGTTCGAAGGCGTCCCGCATCTCCTTGTTGTGCCACCAAGACGAAAAAGTGCCCTTCTGGATTTCAATGTTCTTTCTGTTGATGGAGAGAACGTGGTCGATGCAGGCATCCAGAAAGATCCTGTCGTGAGAGACCAGAATAAACCCCTTCTTTCGGTCGAGGTAGGCCGTTACCATGGCACGTCCTTCCATGTCAAGATGATTTGTGGGTTCGTCGATGAGGAGGAAGCGGTTTTCCTTCAGAAAGAGAGCTGCGAGAAGAACCTTGGTTCTCTCTCCATTGGAGAGAGTGCCGAAAGGGCGATGGAGCACATGGTCGGCCACTCCGAGCAGAGAGATTTCCCGGGAGATCTCCCAGTCTTCGCTGCCGGGAGAGATGTTCCGGAGAATCTTCACAGTATGTATTCCGTGATCCGGAACATGATAAGGGAAGTATTCGAAGGCCGTTCTCGAAATAATGGAATCCTCATGTTCATAACGTCCCAGGAGTAGGTTCAGAAAGGTGGTCTTTCCTCTGCCATTTCTGCCGACGAAGCCGAGCTTCCAATCCGTGTCGATTTGAAAGCTTACGTTTTCGAAAATATTTTCCAAACCGCCTTGGTAGGCGAAGGTAAGATGTGTAATTTGTATCAGAGACATGAGCATATCCTCCTGAAAAAAACAAAGAGCCCCAAGAAAGGCGATTTCTGGGGCTCCCGATAGAACATGACCATACCCGCAACGAAGACGGGCAGGCGGAGATATGATCATGGAGAGGGAAAAAAGAATCGCAGCTTTCTTGCGTGGGCATAACAAAACATAACGACCCTTCGGTCGCTTTCGCCGTTTTGTAAAGCCTTTAAAATCAGCAGGAAAGGTTGCGCATTCTCCCACCCCTCGCAGAATGACATTTCATGTTTCTTCGGGTAATTACAGCATATCTTCCGAAAAAGGGCAAATTCCGGGGTGCGGAAAAGGAACGCTTGGAAAATATTTTTTATGCGGGCTTTTCGATTTGCGGGATTTCTTCGGGGGATTGAGGGTGCCGAAAGCGGGTTCCATAACGAGGCACCATGTTGTTTCCGGATAGGCGCCTTTCGGTAAAGTCGGGATGCTCCATATGAAAAGGGGTTTTCTCGGGGAGCTTTTCCCGAAGCGATAAGTTTTTTTACTCGGTCCAAGACGTCCATGAGCCAGAGACGTTCGAGCCCGGAGAACGCATTCCGGGCTGTCCCGCTTCGAGGCGACATGGGAGCGGAGATTTGGCATATTAAGGAAAAGCTTGAGGCGGAAAACGTTCGGTATCCGAACTTCTGGAATATTTCGCATCAATATATCGTTTATCGGGAATATCCAAAAAGAGGCTTTTCAAGAATTGACAAGCCCGGGGAATTGAAGGAAAATGTATGCAGGAATAGTGTTTTTCCACACTTTACGAGAGGAGTCGGGGTTCCTGATGATATGCTTTGTGCATCGCCTCCGGGCAGAAGAAACGTCATCGTTCTTGCTCCCCGCTCCGGGGACAAGGTCGTTCGTGTCCCCCATGCCCAGAGGCTGCCGTAAACGCCCTCCAGCAACGTCTTTCCCTTTCTGAAAAATATCCGTACTCTATTACGTTTCCTGCAACGTTTATCCTGAAAACTACGTACGATGTTTTGTGTAGTGCCCATGTGTCGTAGTCCGTGGTGTGTGTTCCCAGGGCCGGAAAACCCGTTTTGCCGGGTTTTTCCTTGGGGTAATTTTTGGTTTGGTCGCAGTTGAAAGGAGGGCCATTGATGGGCAGCAAGCGCGTAGACGTGGCTGTCATTGGTGGGGGCGTACACGGATGTTCCACCGCCTACCACCTAGCCCAAAAGGGGCTTAAGACAGTTCTTATCGAGCGAGACTACATCTCTTCCGGAGGAAGCGGACGAAGCGCCGCGGGAATTCGGTATCAGTTCGGCACGGAGGTTAACATCCTTCTTGCCCAGTACAACATGAAGTGTATCAAGACGCTCCAGCAGGATCTCAACTACAAGGCCGACATCGAATACGATCCTGCGGGATATCTCTGGATTGCCTACTCCGAGTCTCAGCTTGAGCAGCTGAAGAAGAACGTGGCGCTTCAGAATCAGCTCGGAACCTATGGTTCCACGATTCTCAATGTAAAGCAGATTCAAGAGGTGGCCCCCTGGCTGAACACTCAGGGCATGCTCGGAGCGAGCTTCAATCCCGAGGATGGTCACGTAAATCCTCATACCCTGTGCTTTGCCTACGCGGATGCCGCCAAGGCCCTGGGAGTGGAGATCCAGAAGCAGACCACCGTTACGGGAATCATCATGAAAAACGGCAAGGCTGCGGGAGTTCATACCGACAAGGGAGACTGGGAAGCCGATGCGGTGGTATGCTGTGCCGGTGCCTGGAGCGTGGATCTCGGCCGGGAGATCGGTCTGGACATTCCCGTTATTCCCGAACGCCACCAGATTCTCATCACCGAGGCGGTGGAGCGCATGAAGCATCCCATGACTCTCTGCCTGGACGACGGAAGCTACTGGAAACAGTGTCCTAACGGCACCTTCATGCTCGGTGTGGGCCGGGAAGAGGTGAAGGATACTTCCTACTATGCAAGCTGGGATTACCTGGACGCGGCGGTGGAACGGATCGTTCCCAAGATGCCCGTGCTCGCGGGAATCCGGGTGGTGCGTCAGTGGACCGGTCCCTATCAGAACACACCGGATCTCCAAGCCATCGTGGGCCCCACTCCGGTGGAGGGATTTTACATCGACTGCGGATGGAGCGGCCACGGCCTCCAGTTCGGGCCTTCCGTGGGACGTATCATGGCGGAGTTCGTGAATGGCGAAAAGCCCTTCATCGACGTCTCCATGTTCCGGTATAGCCGGTTTGAAGAAGGGGATCTCTTCTTCGAACCCGCCTGTATTTAGGAGGTGCTGTTTCGATGAAACTCATTGAGAATCATCCC